>Ga0194037_1001533_pt1 | contig 16558 bp, 13 predicted proteins | sample JunL306m_MetaG_FD_148653 | JGI IMG/M metagenome (GOLD analysis project Ga0194037, IMG submission 148653) | Anoxic zone freshwater microbial communities from boreal shield lake in IISD Experimental Lakes Area, Ontario, Canada - Jun2016-L304-6m | ecosystem: Environmental > Aquatic > Freshwater >...
GGTTTCTATCATAGCGGTACTGGAAATAGAGGAATCCCCAGATGGCGATGATGCCGATAATACAAGCTTGGATAGTGAGTTTTCGTTTTCTGTCATTCATGTACTAAAGCCCTCTCTGAAGCGAAGGTTTATTGCTTACAACTCCAACAGAATTTGTAAAGGCAGTAGGATGCGTCAATCGCAATGGAGTGGCTGAATTTGCACTGTTGGTGGGAAAAGGTGCTTTCATGACTCAACCTTTCGAACTCTTGTTTAACACACTATTCTCTCGGATAGAGCCAGAAACACCCTGTACATTACATCTAATATCATGATTTTAAAACTCATCTGTACGTAGTTTTATTTCACGTGTACCTGACAGCGTATGTTGCTTTCATAAAAATTGAAAGTATGATTCAGTTGTATGGGGAAAAATCCTAATTATCTCCATATTTGCTTTACACTGTTTCGGTATTTCTTGCATCTGACAGCAGTCAATACTCTTCTCAGCAAGAGTATAAATGTTCAGGAGTATGGCAATTGAGATTATTTCATTCCATATTTTCCGGGATTGCTCCTGATTCCAGCTATCCCGAAACTGTCATCAAAGCTGCTATAGAGCGCTCAGTAGATGGTACCGATCCATGGATTCGTGCCGTCTCGGGCTACAAGAAAAAGTTGCGCCCGGCAGTTGTGCAGGCCATTGAATATGTGGTGGCAATGGTGGAGGCCATGCAGCCACCTATCGTTGTTGGACCTGATTGCTATGACGATGATGCCAGGCTGCGCACTTTTTTTATCTCAAAAGCTGATATGCAGAAGATCCTCACCAGCGACCAAAACCTGGCGAATTTCCAGCGAGAGCAGACGGTAGCTGTACCGCAGATATTTGCTCTGCTGGCTATGGAAAAACATGAGAAAATAATTTTCGGAGCCGAGTTATCCGGCGATATTATTCTGCACGATGTCCCCAAAACCACCGTTAGTTTTGAGTCACATCGTTTAATCGATCCGATGGGAAGTGAACACGAGGTCCGAAGGCAGCTCAAGCGCAGAGCTTTTGATCATCTCCTGAGTCTTGCTCTCAGACGCATAATCATTGTGAAGTCAGAACGCGTCAAGATGGAGCATTACCGCACGCTGCTTCAGTCTAAACTTAACCTGTTACAGCGTGGAGGCTGGGGGTTTTACGATACTGCAATGGTAGATCACCTGGATATTGAGGGGATAGAAGGTCAGCTCGACAAAATTGAGGCCCAATTGCTGGAATTTGGCGGGGATGACCATATGCTTGAGGTTTATCTGGACATTGTTACGTATGTATTGAGTCGGCCTGCTGAGCATCTCTGGAGCAGTAAAGAGACCCTGATCGTCGATCGTATGGGAATCAAACGGAGCAAGGCCGACAGCGACATTCCAGAAATAACGATTGACGTGATTTCCAACGATGAGGGCAGGAACCTGGTTGTCTCGCTGGTTGCTCTTTCCGGGGTTGCTGAAAAAACGGTATAAGACCTCGAGATTTTCCTTTCTCCATATTTTTATAGTATGATCTCTTCAGAGAGTAAGAAGGTCGAGAGTGTCATGGAGAAGTATTGGCACAAAATCAGGTTGGGAACGGTGCTGCATTTTATTTAACCTTGTGATCGGGCCGAAGTCACTAATGAGAAAGGAAAAACGACGTGAAAATATCTTTTGAGCACCTGAGTAAAGGCATCGCAGAACGCCTAACGGCTGCGCGAAAAAAAGCTGGTATGAGCCAAACTGCCGCAGCAGAGCATCTCAATATATCTCGTCCAACATTATCAGAAGTTGAAAGTGGTAGACGCAGATTAACGGCTAACGAGTTTATCCGTTTAGCCAATCTCTACAACGTGAGCCTCGACTGGCTGGCTGGTAAGGATGAAGTAACGTGAGCCGCTATATCTAATTCCCCATTTTATAGATTGTAATTTCATATAGTTCTGAACAAGTACTTAAACAATATGTGTGTTGTTAATTAACCCCAAAGGATATGACTCATGAACTCTGTAAAACGGATTAGCATTGCATTCGCACTTTCAATTTTATCAGCTCTTGGATCTGGCTGTGGTGAGCACGAGACGAATGTGCCAGCCACTAAACTGACGGCATCAGTAATCACGTCCCAGGCTGACACATCTACACACACTCATTCTGTGACCATTCCTTTCACGGACGTTTCAGCGTCTCCCGCTTCCGATGTTTACCAGTACAGAAGTGATGTCAGTAACGGGCATTCCCATGTAATCGCCCTTTCCAAACAGCAGGTTATTGACGTGAATAATGGGCTGAGATTGGTCCTTGATTCGTCAACTCCTAGTGCGGGAACCAGTCACAAGCATACATGGAATGTTCAGGGGGGAGACGTTTTGTATGAAAAAAATTGTTATAATTGCCACAGTAACGATAAGCGGGGCCGAAGTCCGATGAATGTTTCATTTAATGCCAGTCAGACCAGCGCAGTAATAAGTCCAAGCGGTGCACCGACTTCAATATCACAAGCAGCGACGCCAGATCCGGCGTACTCCTCATCAACAGCAGTAGTAAATCTGGATGGTCCGTCGCTGTATGCTGCCAACTGCTCCGCTACCTCATGTCATGGTTCACTGGCAAACTCAACCAAACTGAATAAATCGTACTCACAGATAAAAGCTGCTATCGGAAATATTGGGCAAATGGCTTCACTTGGATCTCTTACAGACGCTCAATTGCAAGCAATTGCAGCAGCGCTGGTAAAATAATATACGTTTGCCAACGTATGTTTGGGGTAATGCACAATAAGACTAAAAAAATCCTTTATGTCTAACGCTGATTGCCGATAAGGAATTTAAAGAACATATTTGAAGTATCAGGAGGGTATTCACATGTCAGTATCAGGAATAACATCAGGCAGCTCAGTTACGGCATCATATACTCCGCCGCCCGCTCAGCTACAACAGGCTAAAGCACCTCAGAAGGCTCCTTCAGCTGACACCGTAACCATTTCAAAACAGGCCCAGCAGCTTGCAACGGATGGAGACACTCAGGCACAAGAAGTCAAAGAAAGTGGCGCTGAGAAAGCATCCGAAACCTCAAGAGGGAAAGCTTGACGAACATCTGTGCCAGACTAAACTCCTTAGGTACAATAGTGAGATATGACTATGAGCGTGAACTCGATAGCAACAGGAAGTATGGCTACACATCAGTTACAGTCGGTCATTTCGGCTGGTGCTGCGAATAAGCAGGTAAAAGTCACTTCTCCGTCAAAAGATACAGCATCAACTCAAACGCTTAAATCAAGCGTTGTTGATCCAAATGCCGGCAATAAGATTTCTTCGGATAAAGCGCCGTCACCGGTAGTTTCGAACAAGAATAGTTCTGGATCTGCAGGAGTCGTTAGCCATGTGGTTGTGTCGTATAATCAACAAGGTAAAATGCGTACAAAATTTGAGGATAGCCGTAACAACGTCGTGTATCAGATGCCTTCCGAAGCTGCTGCTAAACTGGAAGATCAAATTACCACGTCGAATAAATTCACCAGTATTAAAGGATAACGGATATACATTTCCATATGAGATTCACCAAACAAACAAACGCCCTGTTGGCATAAGCCAACAGGGCGTTTGTTTGTTTGGTGACAGCTAATAACAGTTTTTATTTCATGACAGCCTCACAACGTCATCACCTCTAAAGTGGATGGTTGTCATGTGTTTTTATAGAATTTAATCAAGACTTTTACCGCACTCTATGGCATAGTAACCATTTTTTATACAAGGAATTGGATATGGAATTTTATCGACCATCGGCTCACCAGGGTCTTGTCGATGCACTTGGAAGCATATACCGGGCTGTGCGTGCCTGGGAATTCTACCCCAAGGGACATCCGACACGGCGCAACACCCTGTACAAATCTCATACAGCTCTGCTGCAGCAACTTGACGGTAATGATCTGCTTTTGATCTGCGGACGCACCGGCTTCATCTTTCCCGACGGTGACGCAATCAGAGATACATCCCGGCAAACGACTTCGCTTGCCTACGAGCTGTTTGTGCGTCGAGCCCAGAAAATTACCTTCCAGCACGATCTGCGCCAGGAAGATCTGCTCGACTTTGTGAGGATTCTGACCCTTGCACCTGATGCAATAAAAAAGTCGGGCGGGCTGGATGTCATCATGGCCGATCACGGTATCTGTTCGATCTGGGTCAATGAATTCGATCTGGCTTCAATACGCAAAAAACGTCAGGAAATAGAAACCAAAGGGGTGGTCCCGCAGGATATTGAAGAAGCTGAGACCGGTGTTGAAACAGGTAGTTTTTTTTCGCAGCAGTACGAGGTGGAACTCCCTCCCGATTTGCAGCTTCAAGCGTTGGTGGAGAGGCTGGAAACAACTCTTGATGTAGACACGTATCTGATACTCGTGCGACAGGCGCTCAGCTGTGCCGATACTTTGATCGCGAGCCTCCGGATAGATGAAACCTTTCCGCTGGCTGAGTTGCTGGCCACTCATACTGCAGACCCGTTCCGTAATCAGAATCTGCGTGAGAATGCACATTTTGCCCTTGAACAGCTGGCGAGTAAAGATGCCTTTTTGCACGTGGTGCTTGAACGGATTGAAATGGGGGGTGGGCTGTCCAGAAAGTCACTGCCGCTGGTTCTGTCTGCCGGCGGCACAGTGGCTGTTGTACTTACGGTCGAACTGATGGGTGCGACCTCCAATCTGGCAGTCAGGAAAACAATCTCCAACGTGCTGGTCGAAATAGGTGAGAGTGCTGTGCCGGTGTTGCTTGATCTGGTGGCTGATGAACGCTGGTACATTGTCAGAAACATCTGCAGCATCTTCGGGCTGATCGGCAGCAGCGAGGCGATCCCCGGGTTGTTAAACTGCCTGCATCATACCGATCTGAGGGTCTGTAAGGAATCAATCCGCAGTCTGACCATGATCGGCGGCAGCGAGTCCGAAACTGCTATTATCGATATTGTGCGTGGCAATGACAGTGATCTCTACCCGCAGGCATTGGCTTCTCTGGGGGGTATGAAAAGCCGCAGGGCGCTGCCGGAGCTAATGCAGATGCTGTTTGCCAAGGATATGTTTCTGAAAACGCTGCAGCTCAAAACAGATGTGTTGACCGCATTGGCTTTGATAGGTGACCGCCAGGTGACCCCCTACCTGCTGAAGCTCTTGTCTGAACGGCACCTGTTGGCTGCCGGACGCTGGAAACAGCTAAAAGTTTCAGTGGTACAATGTCTTGCCAAATTGGGTGACAGGCGGGCTTTAGCAAAGCTCAAGGAGCTTTCCACCGCTTCGGGAGAGCTCGGCAAGGCCTGTGTTGAAGCTGTTACCGCTATTGAAAAAGCAGGAGGAACATCCGATGGAATCGCTTGATAAACAGACCGCTCTCCGGTTGATTACGCTTTTCTCCGGTGCGGTTAAGGGGATCGTATTTTACCCCGCTTCGCATCCGGCAATCTATCAGCCGATGCAGGAGCTCCATAAGATCCTTACCTCAGCCTTCAGTCGTGCAGATCAGATTGCATGGGGCTTGATCGACGGGATTATGTTCTATGACGACCACCTCTTTTTCGAACCATCAGCTGCCATTTCCGATCTGACGAATCGCATGCTGGAGAAGGATATTGGCCGGGTCGTTATGTCGGCAGATGTCAGTTTTGAAGAGCTTCAGAGTTTTATCAGGCTTTTTTCCAACAAAGGCATCAGCTTTGATGACCTTTCGATTCAAATACTGCATGAGGGAATCACGCATATCCACCTGGTTCGACAAGGGGCTGAGAGTTTTGACGACCAGGACGATCAGGACGATGATGATAAAAGTGATCGTGTCGGTACCTATAATAAGGCGCTGGATGCGATCAGGTCTGTCTGTCGCGATATAGAGCGGGGACGCATTCCGAACAGTGCCCCGGTTCTGCGGATTGTAGACCGTATGGTTGCCATGACCATGCAGGAACCGACGACGCTGATGGGACTGACCATGATCAAGGATTATGATAATTACACCTTCAATCATTGCGTTAATGTCGGAGTACTGGCCATGGCCCTGGGAGCCACTCTTGGCCTGGATGCGGACACCGTCAGGGATCTGGGGATTGCCGGTCAGTTGCATGATATCGGCAAAACCATGATCCCGAAAGAGATCCTCAACAAACCGGGTAAGCTTTCCAGTGATGAATTCGAACAGATGAAGCGGCACCCGGAACTGGGGTCAAAAATTATTCGTGAGATGAAGGGGCTTGCTCCGCACATTGCACAGATTGTACTCGGGCATCACCTGCATTATAACCGTAGCGGCTACCCGCAATGGGCCCGTAAACTCCCGTTTAACCAGATGGTCGATATCGTTGCCACTGCTGATACGTACGACGCCATTACAACCCTGCGCTGCTACCAGCATCCGGTTAACCCGAAAACCGCTCTGAACGAGATGCGCAAGCTGGTCGGAACCGTACTGGATGGCGCTTTGATGGGACAATTTGTCGAAATGATGGGGGATTACCCGGTCGGGACCGTGGTGCGGCTCGATACAAATGAGGTGGCGGTGGTCTACCGTCCCAATCCCCTGGAGAATGAAGCACCGGTTGTTCGTATTCTCATTGATGAAAACGGCGAACGACTCACGGTCCCGCGAGAACAATCACTGGTTGATCATGACGGCATACGTTATGCTTCGATCGTAGCGGTTGTAGATCCGTTTCTCAAGAACCTCGATATTGGCAGGCTGGTTTCGAGCGGGAACTTTTACTAAAGCGGCATCAGGTAGAGTGCCGTTGCGGCAGCCTGACGGGTGGAGGCGTGGTGTGACGCGAGCAGAGGGATAATGCGGTCCACGGAAATGACATCCTTCAGGCGTGCCAGGCTGAGCGTCGCCTCGGCCTCAAGGGAACCATCACTGGCATCCAGAAAGGCGCGCAATCTTTGCAGCACATCCGGACCAATTCTGAAATTACCCAGGGCTGTGATTGCCCGCGCCTGAACTGCAGCATGTTTGTCTTCCAGTCGCTCAACCAGTATCGGCAGGGCAGAAGGCAAGGCCAGGCGGCCAAGGACGTCGACCGCCGCCGACCGGATGTCAACCTCGGGGCGTCCGGCGCAGTAGATCAGCGGAGGCAGTACCTTCTCACCGCCAATTTCGCCCAGAGCGTAAATGGCGCCGATGCGGGCCCCCATATCCCCATTTTTTAGGACGGAAAGGATCTCACCGGTACTGTTAAGGCCTTCAAGTCGCTCGATCGCCTGGGCAGCCGCCATCTGAACGCTGGACACGCTGTCTTTCAAGAGAGGTCGCAAAGCTTCTATTCGTGATCTTATTTTATCTCGCATAGCGATCTATGTAGCAGAAACAGACCGATCAGACAACCGCTAAATGTGTAATTGCCGCTTGTGTAAGAGATAGGAATTCTGATATATTGCCCCGCCGACGTGGTGCGGATGTCTGGCGATAACGTCGTCGCCGCTGACACAGATTAATGATACACATCAAAAGGAGAGCTGAACATGCTTGGACCAATAGAAATTAAACCTGATCTTTACTGGATTGGATCCGAAGATCCCGACCTGCGGGTATTTGACGACTTGTTTCCGACCGAACATGGAACTACGTACAACGCCTATCTGCTGAAGGGCACAGAAAAGACTGTTCTGATTGACACCGTCGAAGAAAAATATGTTGACTCCTACATGGATAAAGTCAGGTCACTGGTTGATCCCGCCACGATCGACTACATCATCGTCAATCACACGGAGCATGACCACTCCGGTTCGCTGGCCTATCTGCTGGAGCAGGCTCCGCAGGCTATTGTGATCTGCACGGCTGCAGCCAAAAACTTCCTTGGGCATATACTGCGCCAGACGGTGACCTGCCAGACGGTCAAAGATGGTGATACGCTCGAACTGGGTGGTCGTACACTGCGCTTTATTACGGCGCCTTTTCTGCACTGGCCGGATACCATGTTCACCCGCCTGGAGCAGGATAATGTCCTGTTTACCTGTGACGCCTTTGCTGCCCACTACTGCAGTCCGGGACGCATTTTTGATGATCAGGTAGATGATTTCACCTCTGCTCGTCATTTCTACTTCGACTGTATTTTCCGCCCGTTCAAGGACAAGGTGTTGGCGGCTGTCGAGAAGATCCGGCACGACGTGATTGACATCGTGTGCCCCAGTCATGGACCGATCATCCGTAAGGCCCCCTGGAAGGCCATCTGTCAGTTTGAGGAGTGGAGCAAGCCGCCGTCACAATCAAAGAAAATAGTTCAGCTGTTCCTGTCACCGCACGGCAGCACTGAAAAAATGGCTCATGCTGTTGCGCGGGGCGCAGCCCGTGACGGCATAGAAATCTGTAGTTATCACATCAATAGTCTGACCGCCGCAGAAATGCGCAACCTGATGGAAGAGGCTGACGCACTGCTGTTCGGCATTCCGACCTTTAACCGCGACATCGCCAAGCCGATGTGGGAAGTGCTGGCCTATCTGAGTACCGTCAAACTCAAGACCAATCTGGCAGGAGTTTTCGGTAGTTACGGCTGGAGCGGCGAGGCCTGCAAAATGGCTGAAGAGCGACTGAAAAGCCTCGGTTTCAAGCTGGTGGCCGACACCGTACGAATCAACTTCTCCCCGACGCCGGAAGTGCTCGAACAGTGCGAAGCGCTTGGCAGGGCCGCCGCCGAGGCGGTCGCAGCAAGGTAGATTGGACCTGAATGCACCTTGTTATTCCAGGTTGCAAACGAATTGACATCAAACAGACCTCCGAGGATTTTAAAACCTTGGAGGTCTTTCCTTACCGTTAGTGTCATTTTGATTGCAACGAGGAATTGTTACTTCGTTGCTCTTTGCTTCAAGAGTTTCCCCTGTTTAACTATTATACTGCCGGTCGTACATCATGACCAGCATGGCCCGGTTCTCCAGGCAGAGCGGACATAACTCGCCGGCATCCTGCCAGACCTCACCCGCCAGCCATTCGCCAGCCTCGGCATACAGCGAATGCGTGGCTGTCTCGTCATACTCCTTCTTGCACATTGTACAGTTTTTCATCCAGTAACCTCTTTCCCCGGCAGTGCCCGTAGATACTCCTGTCGCAGCTTATTCATCTCAGCAGTGCCGATAACGCTCCAGGGGAGGAATTCATGCCCCTCAATCTCGCGCTGTACATACCAATCAGTGTTGATTCCACATTCACGGGCAGCTTTTTTAAGATTGGCTCCCTCAGACATGGCAATTAGCAGCGGTGCAAGCCGTCGGTCGCCGCGTGACAACAGCGCCTGAAGAGCTGACTCGCGTAGACTTTCGACTTTAAGTCGCACATTGGAAAGCGGACGTATGCGCGCCTCCAGCAGCTTTACCTTGCGCTCCAGCGAACTGAGCGGCTCCATGCCGCACCACTGAAACGGGGTAAACGGTTTGGGAATGAAAGGGTTGACCGAAAGTGTGATTTCGCCCAGTCGTTTGTTGGCTCGTCCGCGTTCGATGACCCGCTCACGAATCGCCTCCACCAGCCTGACCAGTTCATCCAGGTCTGCATCAGTTTCCGTCGGTAATCCGATAATAAAATAGAGCTTCAGATTGAGGATGTCGCGTGAGATCAGCAGGTCGCAGGTTTCCAGAATCTGGGCCTCACTCAGGTTCTTACGGATCAGGTCGCGCAGTCGTTGCGAGCCGCCCTCCGGAGCCAGCGAGATCGTTTTATGGCCGCTGGCAATCAACGCATCCAGCATGCCGGAGTCGATCCGGTCAATCCGCAGTGATGAAACCGAGACTTTGGCTCCCTGCTCAATAATGTAGCTGCAGAGTCGCCCGATCTCGGTGTAATCCGAGACAGCCGCTCCGACCAGGCCGATCTTGTTGCGATGACTCAGCCCCTCTTGGATCAGGGCGACGACATGTTCAAACGGTTGCTGGCGGAAAGCGCCGTAGATGAAGCCGGAGCTGCAGAAACGGCAGCCGCGTGGGCAGCCGCGACTGACCTCAACCAGAAACATGTCACCAAATTCGGTATCCTCCGTCAATATTTGCGATGAAGCCGGCTGATGTTGTTCCAGGCAGACCGCCGCACGCAGCACCGGTAAGGGTGCGCCTTCGGCGGCACTGTAGCCGGTCAGCTTTCCGGCTTCGAACTGTGGTTGATAGAAGGATGGTACATAAACACCTGAAATAGTTGACAGGGCTATCAAGAGCCCCTGTCGGCCACCGTCCACAGGTGACATGAGAGTGGCGGCAATCGCCGGAACGATATCTTCACCTTCTCCGATACAGATGGCGTCGATAAAATCGGCAACCGGTTCGGGATTGATAAAAAATGCTGCGCCACCGGCAATGATCAACGGATCGGATCCGGAACGCTCTTCAGAATAGAGGGGAATCCCGGCCAGAGCGAGTATGACCGGGATATTCAGATAATCAGGCTCGAAGGAGGTTGAGAAGGCGATCACATCGAAGTCCGACAGAGGTCGCTGAGATTCCATCGAGAGCAGCGACGTTCTGCTGCTGCGGTATTCCTCGATGCCGGCGCGGTCAGGCAGAAAAGCCCGTTCGCAGAGTATATCGGGTGCTTTGTTCAGCAGTGCATACACAGTCTGAAAACCGAGGCTGCTCATGCCGATCTGGTAGCGACTGGGAGAGACCAGACAGATGTTGATCTGCCCGACACGACTGCGTGGATGCAGGTGGGTTTCGGCCTGCAGGGTGGTGCGGAGTAGTTGCCTGATAGCGCGGGTCATCGGATCGTTTCGGGATAATGGTTGGATCTGCTATCAAGTGTCTTTGTCTCGGCAGGCTGTACAGAAAAACGCCGCACGAGGCGGCGTTTTGTAGGCTTCAAAGAGGTACGCAGTTTCAGAATCAAACCTTATCCACTGTTACGTACTGTGGAAATGATGCGGATGTCAGCACGGTAGCGAGCGTCGGTTCACGGAAGTGGGCTGCGACAAAGAGAGACCCGTGCTGCTGATCAGCCGAAATACGGACCTGCAGAGTAACGCTACCGATCTCGGAACTGATCTTTACCATTTCTCCGGATTGTACGTTGATGGCAGCAGCGTCCGCGTGGCTAAGTGTCGCATAGGCTTCTCCCGAAACCAGCAGATTACTCTCTGACCAGGTCGAAAAGCTGCCGTTGTGATGCAGGATCGGGCCGACCGTTAAGGCATACGGGCGTGTTGGCTGAGTAACGGCTGCCGGTGTCAACGGCAGACAGACCGCCGTAGTTGTCCGGTTTTTAACCCGTCCCATGCGGCAGCCGTCATGTGTACACGATTCAGTGTACAGACCGGACAGGCTGGTAATTTCATGATGCAACGCTTCAGCACTCTGCGGAGCGAAAGGTACCACCGGTGCAACCAACTGGTGCAGCTGTATCAGAATATCTGCGTCAGTACGGGCCTGAGCGGCCGGCTTGACAGCCGCGCTGAAGCATTGTACCCGGTTGTCAACCGCTGTGAAGGAACCGCTCTTCTCGGCACCGGTTGCGGCCGGAAGGACGAAATGCGCTAACCGGGCGGTCCCGGTCAGGAAAAGATCCTGCACGATCAGCAGTTCCAGCTTCTGTAGTGCCCGCAGTACGCGCTCATGATTCGGCAGAATGTGCAGCGGATCGCTGCCGATCACATAGAGAGCCTTGATCTGACCGGCTTCAATGGCGTCCAGAATCTGGAACAGATCTTTGCCGGGGGTAGTCGGAATCGTCGCATGCCAGGCTTTTCCAAACGCATCAGCAGCATGATCGTAGCTGCGGTATCCAGGCAGATATTCGGGGCAGACACCCATATCGAGCATGCCCTGGGTATTGTTCTTTTCATCCAGCGGATAGAGACCAGCTCCGGCTTCCGTTACAGCGCCGGTCAGCAGTGCCAGATCAACAACTCCGGACACGGCATTTTTCAGATCTGCGGAACGGATAATTTCGGAACCATAGATAACAGCCGTACGCCCGCCACTGCAGATCAGACGGGCAGCTTCGCGCAGTGCAGTTTCCGATACTCCGGTCTGCGTGCTGATCTGCTCGAAGGAGAGCGGGGCCAGCGACGTCTGCAGAGTAAACAGTCCGCTCAGTCTTTCGGGTGTTGCCAGCTCTTCTGCCAAAAGTGCCTTGTTAAGTCCGGCCACCAGGAAGGACTCGCTGCCGGGTCGGCACTGCAGGACCGCATTGGCATATTTATTCATCGAGGAAGCGCGGCTGCCGGCCAGTACCAGGCGGGCATCATTTTTTGTAGTCGCCTGAATCACACGATAGGCAAAACCGGCAGATTCCGCCTTGAGATCGGCACCGATCACGAGAATTGCCGTGGCCTGCTCGATGGCATCCATGCTGTAGGTTCCGCCGCTGTAACCGAGCATCTCCCACTGGATCACCTGGGCCGGGAGGTAACCCATCCGAGCCTCGGAATCAATATTGTTGCTGCCGAGAGCGCCGCGCATAAATTTCTGAAACAGGTAACTTTCTTCATTGGTCACACGCGGCGAACCGATGCCGGCCACGGTGGACCCGCCACCCAGAGCGGTAATCTCTTTCAAACGGGCGGCAATCTGCGGCAGAGCCGAATCCCAGCTGATCTTCTGCTGCTTTCCGGAAGCATCTTTGGCAAGCGGTGCGGTCAGGCGCTCGGTGTTATTGAAGGCGGCATAGCCGAAACGACCATTGATACAGAGGTTACCCTTGTTGAAGCCTTCGTCCGAACTGGTGACCCGCTCGACCTTGCCGTCTTTGGCATGATATTCGATCGGACAGCCGGATGAACAGAAGCTGCAGACGCTCTGAGAAACCGTGAAGGCCCAGGGGCGACCTTTGAATTTGAACGGTGTGCTGATCAACGTGCCGGTAGGGCAGGCTTCAATGCAGTTACCGCAAAAGTCGCAATCCAGCGGCTGGCGGGAGAGCGTATCGATGATGGTTCGATCGCCCCGATCAACTGCCTCAATTGCTTCACGTCCGACCACTTCACGGCAGACTTTGACACATTTTTCACAGAGGATGCAGCGGTTGGGGTCGCTTTCCAGCAGCCGCCAGTCATAGCGGATCGGCAGGCGTTCCAGTTCGGCGGTGTAGGGATTCTTGTCGACTTTGAGCGCATAGCAGGTATCCTGCAGATTACATTCGCCACCGGCGTCACAGATCGGGCAATCAAGCGGGTGATTGACCAGCATCAGCTCCAGCGTGCTCTTGCGGATCTGCTCCAGCTTGGGGGTGCTGGTCGTTACGCGGATACCCTCTTTAACCGGTGTGTTGCAGGCGGTCATGGGGCGGTCAACACCTTCGACGTCAACAATGCAAATACGGCAGGCACCGGTTGTTGATACTTTTTTCAGCCAGCAGAGCGTCGGGATGGTGATGCCCAACTGCGCCGCTGCAGTCAGAATGGTCGTCCCCTTGGGAACCTGTATCTCGTGGCCGTCAATCGTCAATGAAACCATATCTCTTATTCTCCAGACATAAAAGTCGTATAAAAAGTGTTACACCGCTACCATCGCCATCCGGTAGCAGCGCAGGCAGCGATCCGCTTCGGCCTGGGCCTTGCTGTCACTGAAACCGAGCTCGACTTCGAGGTAATTCCCTTTGGCAGCGCGTTCTTTGCCGTGGATCTCCACCTGGTGGGCGCGGGCGGCCGAATCAAGCCAGGGCACCGGTTCCGCTTTATCGTAGACACCCAGATAGGTCAAGAGGTCGTCAAAGATATCCTGTTCGGAGAGATAGGTGGTGCCCTCTTCAATATAGCGCTGGATAACCGTCGCAGCACGATGGGCGTTACCGACGCAGGCGACAACCGTCAAGGGGCCGATCTCGGCATCGCCTCCGGCAAAGACTCCCTCGCAATCGGTCATCAGGGTACGTGACAGCGGATTGCCCATGCCATCCTTCAGATCTTTGCCGGCGGCATCTTTGAGCGGCAGATATTTCGTGATGACGGTGTTCCATTTGCTGATATCAATGCCCATCTCGGGCGGGATGAAGCTCAAATCCATATCCTGGCCGATTGCCGGAATAACGGTATCACATTCGATCACAAATTCGCTGCCCGACATCGGTTCGGGACGGCGACGACCGGATGCATCCGGTTCACCCAGAGCCATGCGGACACACTCGACCCCGGTGACTTCATCATTCTCATTGGCGATAACTCTGGTTGGCAGCACCTGGAATTCAAACTTGACCCCTTCTTCATCGGCACCGTCAACTTCCCAGACATCGGCCGGCATCTCTTTGCGCGAACGGCGATAGACCAGACAGGACATTTCGGCACCTTCACGCAGCGCCACCCGCACACAGTCGATGGCGGTGTTACCGCCGCCGACGACGACCACTTTTTTACCCATGCCGGTCGGTTTGCCTAGGTAGGCATCGCGCAGGAAATAGATCCCGCCGGTCAAAAAGCCTTTGTACCCCTTTTCTTCTCCGTCAACACCCATCGGTTTTGAACTATGGGCGCCCGGGGCAATAAAGACGGCAGCGTGTTTCTTTTTCAGTTCCGGCAGCGTGATGTCGGTTCCAACGCGGCAGTTATAGATAATCTCGACCCCTACCGACTGGATGATGTCGATGTCGCGCTGCAGAACGGTGCGCGGCATACGGTAGGCCGGGATGCCGACCGCTACCATACCGCCGCCGTACCCTTCTGGTAGTGCCTCATAGATTGTGCAGGGATATCCCTCCATGGCCAGATAATAGGCCGCTGCCAGGCCGGCCGGACCAGCGCCGACAATTCCGATGCTCTTCTCTTTGCGTGGCTTGGGAATCATGGCCGGAGCAACATTATGCAGACGTTCATAATCAGAAGCGGTTCGTTTCAGCAGCATGATGCTGATGGCTTCGTCGACATTTGCACGGCGACAGGCACTTTCACAGGGATGTGGACAGACCCGTCCGCAGACGGCCGGCAGTGGCATGTTTTCGCGGATAGTCTCAAGTGAGACGTCATACTGATAGTTTTTAATCGCCTCGATATACTTGGGGATGTCGATATGAGACGGACACTTGTCCATGCAGGGAGCAGTGATTTTGTGAATATAATTTGCCGGGACAACTCTCGGGCGGCAGGCGGTGTTCAGGTATGCCAGAAAATCGGCCCGAAAATGTTTGACGGCATCGAAGACCGGCACCGTCGCACTCTGGCAGAGCGTACATTTGCAGTTTTTGAGCAGTTCGGTCAATCCCTCGACCTTATCAAGGTCAGATTCAATCGCCGTGCCGGTCAGCACATTCTGCAGCAGGTCCATCAGAACCTTGGTCCCCTTTTTGCCCGGCGTACATCTACCGCAGCAGTACTGCGTCTGTACCCGTTTCATGTACTCAGCCGTCATGGCCGGTACATCGACATCTTTGTCGAAAAGGATAAGTCCATCCCAGCCCATGAAGGCACGCAACGGGCGCTGACCGTCAAATGCTACCGGCAGGCGGTAGCTGACCGCTTTCGGTTCTGCGGCCGTATTTCGATTATCTACAAGATCCTTGCCCCACGTAGAAAAAACTACCTGTGCCACACAAACCTCCGGCAACTAACCGTGATAATAAGGTTAAGTACTCGCAATTATTGGGTAAAAATGATTTTAAGAATTGTATACAGTATGCATGATTATCATACTAACATCCTATAAATCAAGGAAAAAACTGATCGACAATCTGATCTGATTATACCTTTTGGCATTGATATGCTATAGAAGAAGCGCCTGTAGTTTACATCCCGCTTACCAGGAGAAATCAGAGCTATGACAGTCGTGCAGAATCTCGATCAGCCACTTCGCTCGCTTTTTGAAACCAATATGGGTGTCAGGTCCGATAATTCAGCTCCGACCGGGTCGGGGGAGCGGATTCTGGTTTTTAGTGACACAATCCGTCCGGATGAAGAGCTGTCTGTCTCCGATCTGGACAGGCGCACACGCTTGAATGCAACCGCCCGCATCGCAGCCGACTTTGCCGCACAAAGTTATGGCAGCGGCGATTTTGTCGAATTTCCTGCCACTGCCGCCTCAGGAACCGAGCCGCCTCAGCAACTTTGGTTGGCAACCTTCGGAAGTCAGGCGCTTGCAGAATTGGAAGCGGATGGCCTGCAGTCACGATTATTAACCAAATCCGCCAGCGTGTCAGACGTAGAGCATGCCCGCGAAATAGTCCAGACTTATCGAGAGGATGCCGCGAGGGTCATTATCGCACTGTCTAATAACTCGACCAGCCACACGCGCTATCGCGCTCTGGTCTGTGCCACCGGTGCCCGCTTTGCCAGTCTGCCGCATTTTGATCCGGATATGTTTTTCAGCTCGATGACCGTTGACTGGCAGGTGCTGGCGGATCGAACCGCCCGCCTGGTGGCTGCTGTCAACCGGGCCGAGTGGATTCACGTCACGACCCCCAACGGCACTGATATGCATATCTGCAAACAGGGACGACATGCCAAAGGCGATGACGGGCTGCTGACGGCACCGGGCAGTTTTGGCAACCTGCCGGCCGGTGAAGCTTATCTGGCGCCTCTGGAGGGGCAGAGTCACGGAGTCATGGTCGTAGAGTGGGGCCCGACCCGTAAACTGGATGAGCCGCTGCGGATTAAGATCGAAGGCGGGGTCGTGGTGGGTATGGAGGGGACA
>Ga0194037_1001534_pt1 | contig 16534 bp, 19 predicted proteins | sample JunL306m_MetaG_FD_148653 | JGI IMG/M metagenome (GOLD analysis project Ga0194037, IMG submission 148653) | Anoxic zone freshwater microbial communities from boreal shield lake in IISD Experimental Lakes Area, Ontario, Canada - Jun2016-L304-6m | ecosystem: Environmental > Aquatic > Freshwater >...
CAGTCTGTTTGAGTCATCGCCAGGCAGATGCTCGGCCACCAGGTTTCCGCCTTGAGTACCCGGCCGCCAGTGTCGGCTTCAGAGCATCCAAACTAATGCACGGGCTCGTCCAGATCTACGCCGCCAACACCTCTTACCATTCCGAGTATTGCTAAGCGGGTTACAAGGTTAAATAGGCACAGTCGCCTTCTGCTCTTGCGATGCGGCTGAACTCAGGATCGCTTGGTGCTGTCGCTCTTTGCTTCGGTCTTAGTTTCGGTCTTAGCTTCGGTCTTGCCTTCGCTCTTGGATTCGCTCTTGGCTTCGGTCTTGGCTTCGGACTTGGCGTCGGGCTTGCCTTCGGGCTTGGATTCAGTCTTGGCGTCGGGCTTGGATTCAGTCTTGCCTTCGGGCTTGGATTCGCTTTCCGCGTCGGACGACTTAGCGCCGCCCTTGAAGTCAGTGACGTACCAACCGCTACCCTTGAGCTGAAAGGCGGGAGCGGTGAGTTGCTTAACGAAGCTCTCGGTCTTGCACTCGGGGCATGTAGTCAATAGCGGATCAATGACTTTCCGCATGACATCCTTCTCAAAGCCGCAGTCGGTGCAGCGATAGGCATAGATCGGCATGGAAATTCCTCTTAATGCGAAGACCCGCAGTTTGATGCATATGAGGGCGGTCTCCGAAATTTCGATAGATCAGTCGACTTGATGCAGCGCCTGTACTTCCCACCCTTGGTTGCGATCTGGCGCATTTCTTCGCGGGGATGATGGCGATCGCAGTGGTGGCAGTAGCCGGGTGCAGAAGATGGCATCGGAGAAAGTCGGATGGATGTCGGGCGGGATGGGTTCGTATTGACCGCCAATGCCTACCATCTGCCTACTGGACGCCAATAAAGCAAAAAGCCAAACCTTGTGAGTTTGGCTAGATGCTTGGTATCACTTGGAGCGGGCGAAGGGAGTCGAACCCTCTTCATGAGTCGGGTAAGGAGGCGGCCTCGCGGCCACCCCCTCCCCTAAGAACCGTACGTGCGAGTTTCCCCGCATACGGCTCAAGCAATCTACAAGCGCCATCACATAAACATGGTGACGCCGGCAGAACCGGATTTCTCCGTAGAGTGAAGTTGCATATGGCAATTCGGATGTAGCAACACCAAATTCGTGAGCTTGTCCGAGCCACGCTGGGATCGTTTGATTATGTGGTGCAGATGCCACCCAGTATCTCGCGTGATCCTTTGTTCACAGATGGGACAGAGAGATTCCTGCCACCACCAGAGCCAACGTAGCTTCCGGCGACCTTCGAGCGTTGCATCCATTTTGCGGCCAAGCCGCTTGGAGAAATACTCGTCGTACATCGGGTCGTAGGGATTCGCTTCGCCCTTGATCTTCACATGAGGCCGTTTCCGATACTCACGTAAAACAGGCAGCAGCTTATCCTTTTCCGAAAATCGCCAATCGCGACCTTTAAAGCGAACGAAATAACGCTGTTTGATCCATCGTTTCCCCTTGGTAGGGTGACGACGACACGCCCAGCGCCACAACGCTTGCCAGATTTGATGATCGCACTTCGAGAATGCGAGGGATGCCATCTGGCTTCGATGGTAGTTGGCCCACCCCCGAACTACCGGAGTGAGTTTCTCTATCACCTCTGCCTGTGCGGCCGACCTCAACCCCCTCAACGCGGCGCGAATCTTGTCCAGAAACGCCTTGATATTTTTCTTCGACGGCCGCGTGAGCAGCATTCGTTTGAAATACCGGACATTCCATCCCAAGAAGTCGAACCCCTCCGTCACATGTGTGATTTTGGTTTTCTTCTCCGAGAGCACAAGTCCTCTGGCAGCAAGGAATTTCACCACCAGAGGTTTGACCTCATTTTCGAGGAGCTCCGAGGAACTGCCAGTGATCACAAAGTCATCCGCGTAACGCACTAGATTTACCTTTGCCGCACGTGCTTGCCTCACTGTCGAAAACAATGTTTCAAGCTCGCTCTGCAGGCCGTCCAGTGCGAGGTTTGCCAAGACCGGGGAAATAATACCTCCCTGTGGCGTGCCCGCAGTCGTGGGGAAAAGTCTTCCCATCTCGATGAATCCTGCCTTCAGCCACTTCCGAAGGATGTCTTTGTCCATACAGACATTGGCAACCAGCCAGTCATGACTGATGTTGTCAAAACAACCTTTGATGTCCCCTTCCAGCACCCATTTCGGCGACGCTTTTCGACCAAGTACATTGCGTACCTGTTCGATGGCGTCGGCCGTCGAGCGCTCACGGCGGAAGCCGTAAGAATGAGCATCGCCAGTAGTCTCGGCGACAGGATCAAGCGCCAAGAGATGCAGCGCTTGCATTGCCCGATCACGCATGGTTGGAATGCCCAATGGGCGTTTGTCTCCATTTGCTTTCGGGATATAAATGCGACGCAGTGGCAAGGGCTTGTATCTCTTGTTGCCGAGACCGACAACCGCCTGCCATTTCTCGTCCGGCGTGCCCCAAGTTTGGTTATCCACCCCTGGAGTTTTCCGGCCTTGATTCTCCGTAACCCGCCTCACGGCCAGTGCTTTCGCACCGGTGGAGTTGGTCAGGAGTTTCTGCAGAGTGCGAACCTTCCGCCATTCCCCTGCTTTTACTGCCTTCGCAATACGTGCCTGTAACCTCGCAACTACTCGACTTGCCTCGGCCCATGGAACATCGTGCCAAGATTGCCAAGTAGTGGAGGCGACATCACAATCGAACTGCATTGCGTCCATATCAACCTCCGGTTGAATGGAGCGGGTGAAGGGAATCGAACCCTCGTCACTTGGTTGGGAACCAAGAGCTCTGCCATTGAGCTACACCCGCCCGACCCCGAAAGGAAAGACGCAACGCTCCCTTGCGGGAATGTTACATCATCCCCGCCGGGTGCGATTAACAGACCTATCTTGCGATAGATCACCCGATGGAAGTCTGCACGCTTTCGCGTCGGGGCAATCATTTCATCCCCTATCCGCCCCATTACAGGACGGCATTCGCTTTTTCCATCATCCTTTACCCACTACGGCATCAGATAACCTTGCGGTCATCCTTGTCCGCCATACAGGCCGGACCCCGCGTTGGGCTTACCAAGTTCCGTACAAGTAACAGAGTTGGGAAGGTTCCGTCATTTCGCCGGTGATCACATGTCAGCGTGTTCGCACCAAGCAAGCGAACAACCGATCACATGCCTTTTTGGCAGAGCCCGATGAAGCAAGTTGCGTTTGGCTCGTCAAGCTTTACGACGTTTATCAACGGTTCACTTGCGTTAACCATCCAACTCAGTCTAGCGCCTCATTCGGATGCAACTCCCGAAATCACGCCGCGACCCCTCACGGGATACGGCGTACCCCGCAAGGTGGCTACATTGTCAGAGCGCTTAGCACCCCACCGTTACCAGTGACGCACCGCTCCTAGACTACAGGGGGCTGAACCCCCGGTTCAGTCAGCCTCTTGCGAGACCGCTGAACAATTACTCGTACAGCCTTCACATAGGGTGAAGCCCAGGTTTCCCTGAACCGCACTCTTTAATGGTGAGAGGAGTTGCCCCCTACACACCTGTTAAATGCTGTTTTCTCTCGGATTAAAAATACACGCCCGAGTAGGCCAGCTACCTATGCGACTCGTGTCGCACGCTTGGGAAGCTCAGGTAATGCCGTTATACGACACCCGCGTCGGAGAGGAATTCTAGCAGCCTGTCACCGCTACATCAAAACGATGTCGAACTGCTCCTGCGTGTAGCCGCTCTCGGCGTGAAGCGATATCGGCAGGCCGATGAACTCGGACAGCATGGCCAGCGCCTGGGATTCTTCTTCGAGAAACAGGTCGATCACCGCCGGCGAGGCCAGTACGCGCATTTCGCGTGCCGTGAACTGGCGCGCCTCGCGCAGCAGTTCGCGCAGCACCTCGTAACACACGGTCTGCGCGGTCTTCACCTCGCCGCGTCCGCCGCAGGTGGGGCAGGGCTCGCACAGCACGTGGGCCAGGCTCTCGCGGGTGCGCTTCCTGGTCATTTCGACCAGGCCGAGCTGGGTGAAGCCGGAAACGGTGATACGGGTATGGTCGCGTGACAGCGCCTTGTTGAATTCCGCGAGCACGGCGGCCTTGTGTTCTTCATCTTCCATGTCGATGAAGTCGGCGATGATTATGCCGCCGAGATTGCGCAGCCTGAGCTGGCGGGCGATGGTCTGCGCCGCTTCCAGATTGGTCTTGAAAATGGTGTCGTCGAAATTGCGCGAGCCGACGAAGCCGCCGGTGTTCACGTCGACCGTGGTCATCGCCTCGGTCTGGTCGAAGATCAGGTAGCCGCCGGACTTGAGATCGACGCGGCGCGCCAGGGCTTTCTGGATTTCATCCTCGACGCCGTGCAGGTCGAACAGCGGCCGTTCGCCGGTGTAATGCATGAGGCGGCCGCTCACCTGCGGCACATATTCCTGGGCGAAGCTCTGCAGTTTCTGGAAATTCTCGCGCGAGTCGATGATGACGCCCGTGGTTTCACTGGTCACCAGATCGCGCAGGACGCGCTGCGCCAGCGTCAGGTCGTGATGCAGCAGGGTCGGTGGCAAAGCGCCGATGCTGCGGCTCTTGATCTCGCTCCAGATGCGGCGCAGGTAGGCGATGTCGGCGGCCAGTTCGGCGGCGCTGGCATCGACGGCAACCGTGCGCAGGATGTAGCCGCCGGGTTGATCGGCCGGCAGCAGAGCCTGGATGCGGGCGCGCAGCTTTTCGCGCTCGGCTTCTTCGCCGATGCGCTGCGAAATGCCGATGTGGCTGTCCTGCGGCAGGTGCACCAGCAGCCGCCCGGCGATGGAAATCTGGGTGGTAAGCCGCGCCCCCTTGGTGCCGATCGGCTCCTTTTGCACCTGCACCGTAAGCGACTGGCCCTCGCTGAGGATGCGCTCGATGGGCCGTGCTTCATGGCCGGCGTGGCCGTTGCTGCCGGAACGTTCGTTCCAGATGTCGGCCACGTGCAGAAAGGCGGTGCGTTCCAGCCCGATGTCGATGAAAGCCGATTGCATGCCGGGCAGCACCCGCACCACGCGGCCGAGGTAGACGTTGCCGACGATGCCGCGCCCCTTGGTCCGCTCGATGTGCAGTTCCTGCACCACGCCCTGCTGCAGCATGGCGGCGCGGGTTTCCTGCGGCGTGAAGTTGAGGAGGAATTGTTCTGTCATAGCGGATAGCCGAACTCGCGCAGCAACAGCGCGGTTTCGCACAGCGGCAGCCCGACGATGCCCGAGTGCGAGCCGCGGATCTCTTCAACGAACATCGCGGCACGGCCCTGGATGCCGTAGGCGCCCGCCTTGTCCATCGGTTCGCCGCTGTGCACGTAGCGGCGGATCTCGTCGGCGGCAAGCGGGCGGAAGCGCACCTCGCTGACCGACAGGCGCTGTTCGACGCGCTCGCCGCGGGCCATGGCGATGGCCGTCAGGACACGGTGGCTGCGGCCGGAAAGACGCGCCAGGATCGCCTCTGCATCGGCTTCGTCGCGCGGTTTGCCGACGATTTCACCATCGACGTCGAGTGTCGTGTCGGCCGCCAGCACCGGACGTGCGACGATCGCCCGGCGGGCGATCAGGCCGGCGCCGAAAACCGCCTTGGCCAGCGCCACGCGCTGCACATAGGCGTCCGGTGTTTCGCCGGGCAAACAGTCCTCGCTCACTTCCTCGTCTTCGCGCGGCGGCAGGCGGAACAGCAGCAGATCGAAGCGCACGCCGACCTGCGTCAGCAACTCGCGGCGGCGCGGACTTCTCGATGCAAGGTAGATGCGCGGATCGATCATGGTTGGAAACCCTTGGCGACAGGACTATCGGGCAGTGCTTCAGTCACGGTGATAGGGGTGACCCTTGATCACGCTCGAGGCGCGGTACAGCGCCTCGGCGAGGATCACCCGCACCAGGGCATGAGGCAGGGTCAGGCTGGAAAGACGCATGGTTTCGTGGGCCGTGTTCCTGATGCGGGCATCGAGCCCGTCGGGACCGCCGATGATGAAGGCAACATCATCGCCGCTCGCCATCCATTTTGCCAGACGCTCCGCCAGTTGCCGCGTCGTCGGCGCATCACCGTGTTCGTCCAGCGCTATGCGGCGGCAGCCGCCGGGCAGTTGCGCCTCGATGCGCGTTGCTTCCAGCGCCATCATGGCTTCTGCGGTCTTGCCGGAAGTACGGGGCTCGGGCCGGATCTGCAGCAGTTCCAGCGCCAGTTCGCGCGGCATCCGCCTGGCGTACTCGGTCCAGCCGGCCACCACCCAGTCCGGCGGCCGCTGCGACACCGCGGCGACAAAGACCTTCAAGGCCGGAAAACCTACCGCGGAGGCGCAGAGGCGCAGAGGTTTCGCAGAGAAGAAGAAAAAGCCATGGGGTTTCTCTGCGTCGAATTTCTCTGCGCCTCTGCGCCTCTGCGGTGAAGATTTGCCCGCATCATTCCTCGGCAACCTTTTTCCTGCGTTTGGGCACGACCTTCCACAGTTCTTCGAGGTTGTAGTAGGCGCGCACGACGGGTTGCATGACATGCACCACGATGTCGCCGAGATCGACCAGCACCCATTCGCCGGATGCCTCGCCCTCGACGCCGATCACCTGGCCGCCGGCCTCCTTGACCTTGTCATGGACGTTCTTCGCCAGACTCTTGACATGGCGATTGGAGTCGCCGGTGGCAATGATGACCCGGTCAAACAGCGCGGAAATCTTGCTGGTGTTGAGTATCTCGATATCCTTGGCCTTGATGTCTTCAAGGGCAGCGACGGCGATCTTCTGAAGTTTTCTAATGTCCATGCGGAGTCCGGTAGATCTGATGTGAATGAATATAGTCGAGAACGGCGTCGGCGACCAGATAGCGTACGCTGAGCCCCATTTCCAGCCGCCGGCGGATCGCGGTGGCTGAGATTTCCAGTGCGGTTATGGCAAAAGGCACGATGCGACCGGCGGGTGCTGCGGCGAGATCGGCGGCCTCGCCGCGACGGGCGGCAAATTCGCGAGCGAGTGGCGCATCGCCGGCAGCAGCATTCAATTCATGCCCCGGCCTGGTCGCCACGGCGATGTGGGCCAGTTCGAACAGGTCGCGCCAGCGCTGCCAGGCCTCAAGCCGGGCGAAGGCGTCGGCGCCCAGCAGCAACACCAGCGGGCGCTGCGGGCCATGCAGCCGGCGCTGGCGTTCCAGCGTGTCGACGGTGTAGCTCGGCCCGGCCGCGCCATCCGTCACTTCGCCGGCATCGACGCTGAAGCCGGGCTCGGCGGCGACCGCCCGCTCCACCATCGCCAGCCGCTGCGCGGCGGTGCCTTGTGGCGCGGCGCGCAGGGCCGGGCTGCCGGCGGGGATGAAGCACACACCGGCCAGACCCAGCGCCTCGCGCGCCTCCATGGCCAGACGCAAGTGGCCGACATGCAGCGGATCGAAGCTGCCGCCGAAAAGTCCGAGAACTCCCTGCCCCGGCTCACTCATCGGTGGTGAGCGGCGCCTCGAACACGTCGCGATACGACAGGTAGACGCTGGCCACCATGGTCGGCGCCAGCACGAAAATCAGCATCATGCGCAGCGCAATCGAGAGTACGGCGAGCAGCGCCGGAGAAATCATGCCGGCGACAAGGAGGATCAGTCCCGGCAATACCGCGCCGGTGAGAATCAGTACCAGGCCGTACATGGTGAAAGCGCGCCAGTTGCGCCAGCTGGCGATAAAGCTGAAGAACAGCGACTTGCCGGCGCCGATGCCATTCCAGGCAGTCAGCAGCGGCGCGAACCAGAAGGCCATCAACATGGGTGAGGCCAGCAGCAGAATCACCGCGAGATCGCCGGCGAGCGCCATGGCCTCCTCCGGATCGATGCCGTCGCTGATATTGATCGGTTCGCCCAGCGCAACGCCACCCAGCACCAGCAGGCTCGATCCCACCAGGTGCATGCCGCCGAGACGCGCCAGTCCGCTGCGCTGGGCGCTGATGCCGGTCCACAGGGTGTCGCCTGCAAACACCTGGCCACGCTCGATTGCGCGGCAGCCATTGGCCAGCACCACGGTCAGGGTCGGCAACACCAGGGGCAGCAGGAAGGGGCCGACTTGCGGGATCAGGTTGGCCACGATCACCGTCAGCAGATAGCCGAAGGTAAGCGCCGTCATCAGCGGCGGATGGCGGCGGAACAGGGAAAAACCGGCCAGCAGCCAGAGCACGCCGTGACGGGCCGGGAGGCGGCGCGCGTCCATCAGTCGCGTCGCGCCTGAAACTCGACCGGCTGCGACGCAGCGGCGGCGAAAGCCGGCGCGTCGAAGGCGATGTCGCCTTCCGCATCGGGGATCCCGGTCGCCTTGAGGCCGGCAAAATCGAACAGGCCGGCGTCCAGCAGATGCGAAGGCACCACGTTGCCGAGGCTGCGGAACATGGTCTCGATGCGTCCCGGGAAGCGCTTCTCCCAGTCCTGCAGCATCTGCTTCACCTGCTGGCGCTGCAGATTCGGCTGCGAACCGCACAGGTTGCAGGGGATGATGGGAAAGGCGCGGACCTCGGCCCAGGCGGCGAGATCGCTCTCGCGGCAATAGGCGAGCGGGCGGATGACGACGTTGCGGCCGTCATCCGACACCAGCTTGGGCGGCATGGATTTCAGCTTGCCGGCGAAGAACATGTTGAGGAACAGCGTTTGCAGGATGTCGTCGCGATGATGGCCGAGGGCGATCTTGGTCGCCCCCAGTTCGCCGGCGACGCGATACAGGACTCCCCGGCGCAGACGCGAGCAGAGCGAACAGGTGGTCTTGCCCGCCGGAATCAACCGCTTGACAATGGAATAGGTGTCCTCGTCCTCGATGTGGAACGGCACACCGATCCCGCGCAGATAGTCCGGCAGCACGTCGGCGGGAAACCCCGGCTGCTTCTGGTCGAGATTGACCGCGACGATGTCGAAGTCGATCGGCGCATGCTGGCGCAGGAACAGCAGAATATCCAGCATGGCGAAGGAGTCTTTGCCGCCGGAAAGGCAGACCATGACCTTGTCGCCGGGCTCGATCATGTTGAAGTCGGCAATCGCCTGTCCCACCTGGCGGCGCAGGTACTTGGCCAGTTTGTTGGCCTCGAATGCGGCTTTCTGTGCCTGCCTGGCAGTCGGCGCCGTGCCCGGGTTTGCGGTCAGCGGTGCGTTCATAAATGCGCGGTACGTCCGCCGTCGACGTTGATCACCTGCCCCGTGACATAGGGAGCATCGAAGACCAGAAACTTCACCGTGCGTGCGATGTCGGCCGGCGCGCCGACTCGCTTCAGCAGGGTGTGATCGACGATGGCCGCACGTTCGGCAGCTGAAAAATCGGTCTGGCTCTGCGGCCATTCGATGGCACCCGGCGCCACCGCATTGACCCGCACCTGCGGGCCGAGTTCAAGCGCCAGGGCACGCGTCAGTCCGAGCAGGCCGGCCTTCGCCGCACAGTACAGCGGATAGCCCTTGAGCGGACGCTCGGCGTGAATGTCGGTGATGTTGACGATGCAGCCGCCGCTGCGCGCCAGATGCGGCGCCGCGGCCTGCGCCAGAAACAGCGGCGCCTTGAGGTTGGTGCCGATCAGGTCATCCCAGGCCGCCGCATCGACAGCGCCGAGTCCGCTGGCGAAGAACGAGGAGGCGTTGTTCACCAGTGCATCAAGCCGGCCGAAACGCGCCACCACCGATTCCACCAGTCGCGGCAGCGCTGGCATGTCCAGCAGATCGGCGGTGAAGGCCGCGGCGGATTCACCCGCATCGGTCGCCCGTGCCGCATTCAGTTCCGCGGCCAGAGCATCGGCCGCAGCAGCCGAGGAACGATAGTGGATTGCCACGCGAGCACCTGCCGCGTGCAGGCAGCGCGAGATCTCGGCGCCAACGCGGCGGGCAGCGCCGGTAACCAGAACAACGGGGGCATTCGTCATGCGGCGAGTATACCGGCGAGAACCCTCGCTGCCGCAGCGAAGCCGAAACTTGCCGTGACCGCCACCGCCGAGCCGTAACCGGCGCAGGCCAACCCGGCAGCGGCATCGAATCCCTCGCCGGTGTCGCAGGTCGCGGCGGGACGGCGAATCTGCTCGGGGGAAAACACGCAGTCGACGCCGAACTTCTTTTTCGGGTCGCGCGTGAAAGCGAATTCCTTGCGCAGCCGCGCCCTGACTTTCGAGGCCAGCGCATCCTGCGTGGTGCGCGACAGGTCGATGACTTCGATCTGCGTCGGATCGGTGCGCCCGCCGGCGCCGCCGGTGGTGACGATGCGAATCCCGGCGCGCCGGCACCAGGCAATCAGCGCGGCCTTGGCGCGCACCTGGTCGATGGCGTCGATGACCGCGTCGCAGGCCGGGATCAGGGTGGCCAGGTTGGTCTCGTCGATGAACTCTTCCACGGCGACTACCACGCAGCCCGGATTGATCAGCGCGATGCGCTCTTTCATGGCCGCGGTCTTGGCCGCACCGAAGGTCGATTCCAGGGCGTGAATCTGGCGGTTGACGTTGGACTCGGCGACATGATCGAGATCGATCAGCGTCAGCCGCCCGATCCCCGAACGTGCCAGCGCCTCGACTGCCCACGAACCGACGCCGCCGATGCCGACCACCGTCACATGCGCCGCTGCAGCGCGTTGCAGCGCGCCGGCGCCATACAGGCGCTCGATGCCGCCGAAGCGGCGTTCGTAATCGGGAGGGGAAGTCACGCAGCGACTGTGCTCGGGAGACAGAACCGGACGGCCGACATACAGATTTTCAGAATCACTTTTCAGAATCACCGGCGGAAGGCAGATCATTATAAATCAATGTGTTGTAGCACCAGCCAAGTCGCTGCACCAATGCATCACCTCGCCGCGAAACCGGGCATTCACATCAGATCACGAGTTGCGACAGTTGCCGGCCCAGGTCCTTTCGAATTCGCTGGCGCCAGGCTGTGCCGGGACATTGCGTTGCTTGCTTATCGACAACTCGCCAGTTGTGCGATTCAGACATCCCTTGGTCGCGGGTTCCGCCGTCGTGCCGAAGCACAGTTGGGTTTCACTGCTTGCAGTTTTGGCATACGTACCCTCAAATCCATCGATTGCAGCGACCTTGACGCTATTGCGTCGAAGCTCGATAAATCCGCCATGTGATTCAATGTCTCGAATATTGCGCGCAAAGTCCGAGATCATTCCATCGCAGGAGAGACGATTGCCACCGTCCTGTGCCGTTGCGTTGGCACTGGCGACAAGCAGCAGGACTAATCCAATGACAGATGGTTTGGCCATGACGGTGCCACGCGTTTTGACGGCAAATGAAATCACAAATCAAAGAAGTTGCACACTCGGCAGCGACCCCATGCGCTTGTCGAAGCTGAAAGTATGGCTACAGCCAAGCTGACCGGCCTTGGCGACAATCAGACAATCGGGAAAGTCGGCACTGCCGGCCTCGAAATAGACCAGGGCACTCTTGACGGCGGCCGGCGATTCAAGGCCGATACCGGCGTTATCGAGCAAGGCGCGCACAGTACGGGCGATATCTGCGCGTGAAAGCTCATAGCTGCGCGCCAGCGTCCAGCAAAGCTCCACCAGAACGATGTCGGAAACGAACAAGCCTCCGTTCTCGCCGGAGTGCCTGTCGAACACGCCCTTGGCACGCCGGGCCTGCGCTTCGTCATCGCGGGTGACGAGCCGGACCAGGACGTTGGTGTCGAGGGCGATCACTTCGGCGCGCGCCTATTGCGTGCGCCGACGGCGGTGGCGATGCCCCGGTCCATCTCTTCGATGCTGCGTGCCTTGATACCCGCCCGATGCACCAGACCGAACAGATTGTCGGCACCGCGGGTCAGCACCCGCACCCGCAAGCTACCGTCGTCCTGCAACTCGAAGTCCAGCCGGCTGCCCGGAGCGATGCCGGTTTTGTCGCGGATTTCCTTGGGAACAGTAACCTGTCCCTTGTCTGTGACAGTCGCCAGCATGAGAGTCTCCAATAGCCGATAGAATTCCGATTAATTGTCATCGGTAAGGACGCGACTGTCAATAACGATTAATAGCATATGTAAGGAATCGAGTTCGCGGGCCGGGTGTCTCGGGGCTGTGGTCCGATTCCCGATGGCCGATCAAATTGCCTACCTTATGTTCCGGGGGTTGACACCACGCCCGACTGAATCTCTTGAAAGCCGGCGCTGGCGATAGGCCGCTTTACTACTGTGCAACAAGCCCCGAGCAATCCACGTCACGAAAACCAAAACACACGGCTAGACAAGCGATTACGTCGATTCCGGATTGGCGACAGATACTTTTGCTTGGTTACTGCGGATGCCCTGATTGTGGAAAAGATGTTTGCCATGTGATTTCTCCGTTGCGTGATAGGACATACACATATTCACATGGACTTGGATACGGTCCGACATCTTTGTAATTACTTGATCGACCAAGGGTCTTTTTCTATTACTAAAGTGAGTATTGTTGGTCAGATCGAAAGGACTTAGGATTTGGTCAAGGTAATGTTCTGAACTGCTATCAGGGTGCCGTTGATTTTTAACGAGAACCGTTTTCCCAGACATCGATTCGTAAGTGCTAAACATGATCAACGACCACAGTTTCGAGCTATTTGGCCCCCTGGCAGCTTCCATTCGTAAGCTGCTTTTTCTTGAATGGGATCCATGCAGCAGCAATCACAATCCTGCGTCCGCCGATCTGTACGACGACTATATCCCCGCCATTCACCGACTCGCCAACAATCGACATCCGATTGAGGACATCGCCGCCTATCTCAACTTTGTCGTGAAGAACTACATTGGCGGGACGCCAGACAAGGAACTGAACCTTGAGGTCGCTGCGAAAATCTTTGCGTTGGCTGAGACTGCGAGACAGCGGCAACCGCAATTCGCATAGCCAGCTTGCGGTCGAGTCATCGATCTGAACGAGGCGATGATGAAGGTGGCGGTCAATCTGATTTAGAGCGTGGCCAGGTTGCCCCAAAAGCAAAGGCCCCGCAAGTCATAAGACAAGCAGGGCCTTCGGTATTACTGGTGGCAGGGACAGAATCGAACTGTCGACACACGGATTTTCAATCCAAGACACTGTCATATTTCCTTCTGACCACCTCGAAGAAACGTAAGAGCTTTTCCCCTTTTGCTGGTCGTTCTGGCCTGCTCACCGAACCTGCTACTGAACCTAACCGGACCATAAGAGTTGCGGCAGGTGAAATAGCGAACAAGCTCAACCCAGTGCGTATGCTGCCCGCCGAACCTTACCGACCTCGGTATGACAGTGGCCGAACCTTGGCCGAACTCAGTTACGTGTGCAACGCTGCATACTCTCTTGGCGAGGGTGTATGCATAGGCAACGCATGCCCTTTGGGGCGCACTGCCTGCCAGCCGAGACAGGCCAACCAGATCGATCGCGGGATTGGCTTCTCTCCGTCGCGGTAATAGATCAACATCCGCCTGGAGATCCCCAAGGCCTCTGCAGCTTGCTCCAGCGTCAGGCCAGTTTCGTGCAGCCATGTCCAGATACGCTCATGGCCAATTCCTCCTGCCTGTTCAACCGCCATGTTGCGCAAGTTATCGGAACCCATGTCAAATTCATCTTCGATCCAGTCGACTGACCGACCAGCAAAACCCTTCTTGGCCTTTATAAACAGTTTCTCGTCCTTTAAGGCAGCAAAGGACTTGGACTTACGGATCAAGTCACCTAGTTCAACTTCGTATGTTTGATCGTCAGCATAGATCAGCCGCAAACGATAGTTGGGCAAGGCCTTTACCGCAGTCAGTACAAAATGGTCTTTACTCATCGTTGCAACTCCTTGAATTTTGCTGCCAGCACGCTTCGGTTCGCTGCAGCCCAAGACAACACGTCGGCGATCTCTCGAACTACCACCTTGCCATAGACAATCTTTAGTTCAGCGATGGTCACCCAAGCCTCACGCCCATCATTCATCAGTACATGAAAATGCGGAGGCGGGTGATCATTAGCGTTGATTCTGACACGACAATTGGGGAATCGTTCGATTACAGGCATGCGTGCATTATAGTGCAACTGTTGCACTCATGGCGGAAAAATGCCCGAACCAAATTGCCCCAGTCCGGGTGGTTGCCTCTACTACGCTGCCCTCGGAAACGAGGTTAAACGACCGGGCTTTCGCCGTGTAACCGACCCTATCAACTACATGCCGACCTTCGGATTGCTCCAAATCTGTCGTAGCGCTCGGCACTTGCTTACCTATCCTGAATGAGGACTTCTACACCCCGTTCGTCCAATCGTATAACCACGGCGACAAGGTCGCAGCCGCTACCCGAACATCCTCCGCCAAATGAAGAGGGCCCGTAGCAACCAATTGCTGATTGGCGAGTTTCGATCGACGTCAGCATCTTGGGATGAACTCGTTAAGGTCTTCGGAATGAGTGGAATCAGTGTGGTTCACCTGGACGAGGTAGAACGTACCGAAATCCCGTTGCACTGCACTTCTCTGCCGGTGATCCACATCGCCAGAGATGAAGCTCTACGTATTGCGGACGAGGAATTCGGCAGGGCCAAACAAGACATGGAGGCGACCTCAGGCCGGTAAGCACTCGCCGGTTCCAGGTCGGCCGTCCCCAAGAGCTACCCCGTAGCCGTAACCGCAGCCTCTATCCCGTCCCCGCCAAAAAGCAAAGGCCCCGCAAGTCATAAGACAAGCGGGGCCTGAGTGTTACTGGTGGCCAGGGACAGAATCGAACTGTCGACACACGGATTTTCAAAAGATATAATAATATCTTTCACTGTTAAATCAGTGTATTACAGCGTGTTTTCTTCGGTGTGTAAGTAAGTGTGTAAGCAGCTATAGTCTTTTATTTGTTTGTAAACAGACACTTGAATAACTTTTAAGCTGGTTTAAAACGCTTGTAGCTGCCCTAGCAGCGTATCGCACTAGCTGCTGGATGTCTGCGTATGCCAGCAGTTTGCTAAAGCGTTGTAGGGCGTTTTCGCAAGTCGCACAACCGTCATTACTGTTTCCGTCCGTTCCTTTTTTCAACAACTTTTCGTAGGTCCGCTGCTGCGATCATAGCGTGACCCAAGCTTTCTTCAACAAACTCACTATGCTTCATACCTTCCTTAAACAGCTCATCTACCAATAACTCCACGCACTTCAGCATAGTTTCTGTTCGTGTATCTACAGCTGCTTGATGTTTGGCAGTTTGCGCTAACAGCAGCGCAGCTTGGACAGCAGCAGCTTCCAAGTCATCAATCCGCATTTCTGCTTCAAGCAGTGTTAGCCCGTGCCGTGTTTTTTGCGAATCTCTTTGCTTATCCATCACGCATTCAACCTATCTAGCCAGCCTTCATATTCACCAGCATACTTCTCAATAAACGCTGCCGAATGCCTGCTCAAGTATTTAATAATGTTTGCCTGTAGGTCCGCTTGCGTCTTGCTGCTGCCATCTGCCGTGTAAGTCAGCCAAATATATTCGTCGGGCAGTATTCCCCGTCGCCTGTGTCCGTGTGTATAGCCTAACGCCCTGTAAAACTCATCTGCGTTTTCTACCTTGTATATCTCGCCCCCGTTTACCTTGAGGCTAACAAAATGCTTACTTGTTGATGACAGTTGATAGCTAATGCGTGGCGCAGTAGCGTTTTGCGGTCCGTCCATTTACACCAAGCCTCTTTGCTGCCACCGATTATTATTATGACGATTAGGTCGCCAGTTGTTGTTCCGTAGCTTACTGTTTCGCTGTCTTTTCACCTTCAAGTCCTACAGCTTGCCAGTATCCACAACCATTTTGTTGCGTCAACCGCTATAAGCCCCACTGTTTCAATCAGTTATTACTTTCGCCATAGTCACTTCCTAAAGCCAGCCTTCATTTTTCCGCTGACCGCTTCAAGCTGTGCGTCCAGTTCGCCACCATCCACCGCCGCAGCTCCTATCGCTTCTGACGCCCGCCAGCTTTCGGTGCCTTCGGAGCATTAGCCAGCGCTGCCTGTGTTGACTGCTGCTTCAATCGTCGTGCGTAGTTTTCGTCTGTCTGCCGCTGTAGCTCAGCAGCACGCCAAGTTGCTATAGCTATTTCGTCATCTGTCGCTGGCGTTTGCCGCTGCTGATTAGCTGCGACTTGCGCTGTAAGCTGTCCCATCCGTGTTTGCTGCTTGACGACACTGGGCAGAATCGCCGCTGGTCGCTGCGCTGCCGCCGCCACTTCAACTATCTCTCTTACCTTCACCATCGCCTGTCTCCCCTTTGTAGTATTTATTGGGTAGACAAACGGGATGCGCTACGCAGCAGTCCGTTGCCAAGCGCAGATCACTTCTTAAAGCCAGCCTTCAGTTTCCCGCTGACCGCCTCAAGCTGTGCGTCCAGTTCGCCGCCATCCACAGCAGCTTTCAATGCCTCAAGTGTTTTGACAAGCTGGTCGGCTGTTGCCAGTTCCACAGCATTCTTGCCCTTCACAATCTCTACAACCTTCGCACCGTAGCGCAGTGACACGCACAGCTTGCCAGTGTCAGTCACAAACCACCATTCCTTTATCCGCTTTGGGACAGATACGATTTTGCTTTCACCAGTCTCAGCATCTGTCACCGTTCGTTGCTTGGTCGGCGCATAGCTCTTGCCGTCTTGCTTCGCAGTAGCAAGCTGTATTTGCTCCCAAATACGCTTGGCTAC
>Ga0194037_1001536_pt1 | contig 16528 bp, 17 predicted proteins | sample JunL306m_MetaG_FD_148653 | JGI IMG/M metagenome (GOLD analysis project Ga0194037, IMG submission 148653) | Anoxic zone freshwater microbial communities from boreal shield lake in IISD Experimental Lakes Area, Ontario, Canada - Jun2016-L304-6m | ecosystem: Environmental > Aquatic > Freshwater >...
TTTGTGTTTCTGGTTTATTGGCAAATGGGTCATGGTCAACGGGAGTACCACTTGCAGAAGCAGATGGAGATTTTGAAGCAAACGGATCGTAATCAACTTGCGTAGGCATTTTTAATCCCACCGAACAAATTTGCCAGGTCGCCTAGGATCTGGTGAATACCAATGCCCATCTTCTGCTTTTTTAGCATTAGCGGGAGCATTAGCAGGACGTTGTTCTGTAGGCGCGGCTGTTGGTTGTGTTGCACTATCATGGCCCATAGGAACATACATTGGCTGTCCTAATTTTCTACGCTCAGTTGAAGCATCAAATTCGCCAACTGCGTATTGTTCAGCCTGCGTTGCAGTATTTACTGCGCTGGTTACGGCTGCATCAGTAGCAAGCCATCCTTTTTTTAATTCAGGAATAGCCTGAGCATCTGCTTCAGCAGTTATTTTTAATCCCGCCATTCTGGCAGGCAAACCGGCAACAGCATTTTTTAACTGCCTCGGATAGTTTTTACCGGCAGCGGTTGTAAATCTTGTTACTGCGGCTTCATCAATTTGAGAAAGTCTAGTTAAAATTGCCGCGCCAAACAAATTACCGGCGGTAATTTCTGCTTTAATTTCTGGATGCGTTTCCACAACTTCCTTTAATTTATTCCACGCTTCTTGCATTTCTAAAGCGGAAGACTTGAAATCTTTTGCAGCAACTGCTCCAACTCTTAATGTTTCTTGGTATTTGTCCCAATGACCTTCTTTAGCAGCAGACGCTCTATCTCTTCCTCCATTAACAGCACGAACATAACCATCAATAGATGCCATTAATTCTTTACTTGCTGTATGTCTGGAATAAGCATCGCCTACTAATTCGCCGCCAACGCCAATAGCATCTTCGGCTAATTTGGCTGCTTTTTGCTTGGCATCAATTTGACCTTTAAACCAATCTAATCCTTGGTTATACACCGCTTCTTTGTTTTTCCAATTTGTGTTTAGCGTGTTCCAATGCTTTGTCCATTCATCGGTAGCGCGATCAAACGCATCTTGATTGTTTTGAGCCGCGCCGTCTAATTTTCCTTTTAATGCGCCTAACATTCCATTGGCGCCAACGCCCATAGCCCCACCCGCTAATTGCGTCATAATCATAAGAAGTGGCGATAATGATTTTGCTGTATCTGCAAATTTAGGGGCTTCAACTTGAAGGGGAGCAGGGCCGGGACGGTTTTCTGCCATCCATTTTTGTTGTTCGTCAGCAACGGCAATTCCAGACTCATCTTCTTTTAAACGTTTGTCTCTATATTTGCTTTTAATTGCTTCTCCCGCTTTTGCTTCGGGATCTTTGTTTGGGTCATAAGTTACTGCTTCATACAGTTTCTCATTAACTTTACTCAACAACTGGCTTTCAGAAATTTTGCCCGGCGCTTTAGACGGCGCATCCGGCAATCCACCCAAGCCCGTATCTGATGATAAAAAATCTGATGGTACGCTGCTCATAAATTAACCCGGCAAAGTGAAATCAGTTGATGAATCAACAGGAGCACTATAATCGCCCATATAATTAGTAAAATCGGTAGCAGGTAACGACACATCAGGAAGTGTAATTTCATTAGTGTACTGTCCTGCTAGGTTTGCCCAATCTGGGGCCGTAGGCGCAGTTGCTGCTGTATTGTCGTAACCTTGCGGCGCAGACCCACCGCCACCGTTAAAAAGATTTTTAAGCATCCCGCCAATTGTGGAACCTGCACCAGAAGATCCCGCAGACGCACCTGCAATAGATTTAAACAAGTCAGACATTGTGGACTGCATTTGCGTGTTGTTTTTTAACCCAAGCAAAACGGCATCAGACAAAGGCCCAAGACCAGTAGTAGCCATAGCCAAAGCGTTTTTGAGATTTTGGTCAATTTCTGATGCGGCTTCAGAATAAGCCTTAGCAATTTCTTGCTGCCCTAACGTCTGTTGGGCTTCACCCAACCCATAAGTTTCCTGTCCGCTAGTCTGGTATCCCGCCAACATTTGCTGTCTAGCAAGCATGGCGTTCTGGTCAATCTTGGCCGACATTTCCTGATAAGTCGTGCTATCCGGGCTGTATTGCTGTGCTAATTGCGCTTTAGCGGCTGCAATTTGCTGCTGCAATTGGGCTTCCTGCGCCGGAGGCAGGTTTCCAGAACCGGCAATGTTTAATTGCTGCTCACCCAAGCCAATTAGCGGCTGTGCGCCCTGAACCTGGTTTGTTCCAGCCGTAACCCCGGCATTTAACTGCGAGGTTTCTAATGGCGTAAGGTTTTGATAGCCCTTTAACGCATTTTGACCACCAGCAATAAATGGATTTGCAGCGTTGGTTAATTGGTCAATTAAACCCTGATTTTGCTTGTTGGCTTTACCGCCTGCGTACAAGCCTGCAATGTCGGCTACGGGCAAATTACTTAGCCCATTCATCATAGATGAGCCAAGTCCGGCCAAGCCGCTTGAGATATTTGATGTTCCAGTAGGAGATGAGGGCATAGTAGCCGCCTTGCCAAGTTGTGAGCCAATAGTAGAAGCGAAACCAGATGATAATCCAGCATCTTTGAGACCTGCGCCTACAGCGCCGCCAATAGCCCCAGATTCTGCTGCCAAAAGAGGGTTGCCACCCATTACCCCGGCAGTTATACCCCCGCCTAAAGCGCTCGTAGCGGCCCCACTGAGCATATCTCCAGGTACTCCACCGCCAACTGCGCTACTAACGGCTTTGCCAAGCCCGGTTTCGGCTATTCCGGCCCCTACAGCGGTTCCCAAACCGCCGCCTAAAGCACCTTTCCAAGGATCGCCACCTTGAGCAGCAGATGTTAGTGATCCTTGACCGGCTCCACCAATCATATTGGCAGGGAGTTTGGGCATACCCAAATCTTGCAGTTTGTTGCTAATGAGGTTTTTAGGGGTGTATTGGGATAGCCCTTGCGGGTAATTAACCTTTGGCATAGCGCTGCCGGACGCTCCAGTAAGGTCTATAGCGCCGCCTATACCTGCACCTAAACCTGCGCCTATTTCACCGGCAGTTAAACCTGCTCCAACTCCACCTAATGAAGAAGCCGTTACGCTAATGTCAGCCAAAGTGCCTGCCCCAAGCGCTCCGGCTCCTAATCCAGTGGCGGCAACTTCTCCGGCAGCAGCAGTTGAAGCCGCCATTTCAGTGCCAAGAGAAGCGTATTCAGGTAATCCTGTAGTGGCAAGGTAAGACAAACCATCAGCCGCGCCGCTTGCTGCGCTGGCTGCCGCACCTGAACCTATACCTGCCAATCCACCACCGGCTAATGCCATTGAAAGAATGGGCAAAACCGTTTCCATAAACGCATCAAACCCAGTAGCGGCTTGAGGGTTGTACCAATTTCCTTTTTCATCTTTGCGTAATTGCCCGTTGGCAATTGCATCCATCATTTTCCATTGTTCGGCGGTGTAATTACCTACCGACCCATCAGGATTTGTTCCTAACCCCTTTACCCCTTGGCCGCGACCTTCACCGCTGCCAAATGGGGTAGGTTGAGCAGTAGGTGATCCTACGGCAGGCCCACGCAGACCAATTGGATTGGGCGAAACAGTCGGCGCAGGCGTTGGGTAATTAGTTGATGAACTGCCAATTCCATATGACGGCTTAGACGATGAAGATAAATAATCTCCTGCGGTCTGTGCGCTTTTATCAGAGGGGGCGTATCCCGTTAAAGCAGGCATCAGGTTAATCCTAGCGTTTGGTCTAAACGCGCATGAAGTTCATTGTGAATTTGATGCCAACGATAAAAATTTGCTTTGTTGTCCCAGATCATTTCAATACTAAGAGAATTGATTGATGAATCTGGCGTAGCAAAATTCTTTAACGTTTGATGCTCAACCATGTGGCGACCAATCCATTCTTTATTAAGCGGCCCTTCCATCGAACGGGGCTGTATCGCCACACCATTAATAGCAATGGCTTGTCGTTCCGTGTTGTGCCGTTGGTCATGTGCAGATAGCCATGCGTCCAACCCATTTTGGCTGTCAAATTCCAAATCGCCAAATGGGGTAATAACCACAAATAACTTTTACGTTAATTTCACAACGGACATATTAGAACCTGCATACAACGTAGTTGCAGTTGCATTTGACACTCCTTGCGCCCAAGACAATCCTAGTGTTCCTGCTCCAGTAGCAACAAGAACGCCGGTAATTGTAAAATTAGAAGAATATGTATTTGGAGATAAACTAGGAACATAAGAAAATGCTGAAGTTGCCGCACTTGATTGAATTAACAATCCTTGGCCTTGGCTAGTGTTTCCGCCTTCATTTACAAACGTTGATCCGCCTACACCAGAAGTAAACGAACCACTATAATTTAAATTAAACGAATATCCTCCTGCGGGAATAGTTGCCAACAAGTAAGACAAATACAAATACAATTCAATTTTGTACGTTCCGGCAGCGGGAATTGCATAAATTAAATCTGGGTCATTAGAAAGCGCTGTAGTGCTTGCTCTAGCCGTGTTAGAAGTTTTAACAAAATACGAAGGAACTTTTGTTATTGAATAATTTGGCGTTTGTAATTGAAAATTTGTTCCGTCATGTTGAAATTGATATACGCCACCTGCTGTTAAAACGCTTGCCGCTAATGCCAATCCGGCAGGACTTACAACATTTACGCTTCCCAAACCGTTAACATTGATTGTTACTGCGCCGGTATTAGTATTGGCTACTTTAATTTGAATTAACAAACCCGCGCCATACACTATTACTTGCGGAGATAAAACCGTTACTACAATAGAATTTACAGAACCAGAATCAACATAGTAATTGTCGAAATTCTGAAGAGTGTTAAGCGCCGTTGTTAGCGTAGAAACGTTGTTATCCAATTGCACCAATGGGATTGGCCCCGATTGGGAAGCAAACGTATTTAAGCCGGAAATTGAACCTGCCATATCACCACCGCCTTCTGAGTGCGTAATCCATCATGTTGCCGTTTAATTCATAGTCAGCCCCGGAATTTACATACCCAGTAAGGCCAACATATTTGCCGTACCCACCTTGAGCATCGGCCAAAAACAACGAATACGATGAATTAGACCAAGTAACAATAGAACTAGAATTGTTTATCCAAGACGTAAGCGCCCCAGAATTGTTTACCCAAGCAACAGCGCCTGGAGTACCTACAAGAAACTGATTTGAAGCGTTAGGCGTGTCCAACGACATATAGACATTGCCAACTGCCGTAGCCGTAATCTCAAGACCGGCCCTATACACTTCTTTGTCTGCCAAAGAATCTTCCATAGGCCACAAGGCTGTTACCCAACGGGTTAATGGCCCAGTGCTTGTATTTGAATACAACTGATACAGTTTATTGCCTTTAATACCGTACAACGCCGGTAATGACCCGTTCATACCCCATGTTATGAAGGTCAATGTATTAGTTGTTGCTTCTGTAATTGACGCAACGCCATTAGAATTTAGGGTTAACGTCGAATTGTAATTAGCAAACCACCACTTACTATCAAAATAGTTAGCAATGATGGTGCGTGTCCCAAAGTCGGGATCGCCAATTTGGCGAATCAAAAACGAAGCATTGAGGATATTTTCAACGCTGCATCCACCGCCCGATATTTGCAATCCACCTGAGCCAAACTGATTTACAACGTATTGGAATGTTCCATCAATATCATCTGAAATCTTTTCTGCCGTCACACCCGCTAGTTTGTATACGCCGTAACTGTTAGCAAACATCAATTCCCGGTTCATCGTAAATACGGAACCCGGCTGATCGCAGCCAATGATTGCTTGTACGTTTAATACACTAAACACCGGGGCCGGGGGTATGGCATTGGTTGGAATGTAAACGTCTGAAATTACAAAAATGGACGATTTAGCCAACAAATACAAATAACCGTTAGAACTTAACATACGCGTTAACTGGCCGCGAATTTGCGGGTCAGTTAATTGCTGAACCAGACTGCCGTCTACTAAAGTAAAGTCTGTGTAATCATTAATAGCAGAAACATACAGCGCTCTATCTGAATAGATCCAAACCCTGTTTGAAAACACCGCAATGTCTGGCGATGTTAAATATTGCGCGTAAGGCGTTGTGGCATTTTGTGGCAACAAGCCAGGACTTAACACAGTGCCAATGATTGTAGCCACAGTGGGCGGCGAAGCAAACGTGGTCTGCCACATATTGCCAACGGTAATAGTGCCTACAGTTGTGGCTGATGACAAAACAGCAGTGCCATAAGGAGACGTAGCATTGCCCGGAGAACTTCCCAACGTTACGGTAATTGTTGTTGAACTGGTTACAGTAACTTGCCATTGACCGTTCCAACCGACCGGAGTCATATTGAGCAATGTAATGTATTGCCCAGTAACTAACGCATGAGGAGTCAAGAACGTAATTGTTCCTGCGGTTCCTACTGCGGTTGCCGATGAAATAGCAGGCAACGTGAAATAAGGAGCAGCCGTAAATGGAATGGTAATAGTGGTTGCACCTGTTACCGTAGCCGTAAACGTGGCGTTCCATCCTGTTGATATAAACCCTGTAAACGTAACTAGCGCACCAGTTGCAAGGTTATGCGCTGATGCAAACGTAATAGTGCCCAAAAGAAACGTTGTGCTTATAAGCGCACTGCTTACAGAAGGTAATACCATCTGCGTGTAAGCGTATTTACCGTTCCACCCAGACGGTGTAAATCCAGCAAAAGACAATACCGCGCCATTAAACAACGTAGTTGGCGAAACTTGAAATAATACCGTTCCAACGCTACCCGATATGGTTGCACTGGTTACTGTTAAGTTTGTTCCAGTCCCGCCCGTTAATGGGCCTACAAACGTTGTGCCATTCCAGTTGTAGTAACCAGTTGTATCAGCAAACAATACGCGCTGATTCTTCCACTGATCCATACGGGTTCCAGACCCGCTTAATAAATTGCCGCCGTTAATCTGGGCGCTTGTTGCGGCGGCTATGTCATACGCATAAATTGCGCCTGAAGCCGTAAACGAAAAAATGTAATCTTTAGAATTGATGTTGGCGTACTGAATCCAGTAAACCGTATCGGTTGTGTAATCGACCAATGACGATGAAATGTCATTGATTGTATGCAAGTTGGCATCACCAATCGGTATTAGATTGGTTAGATCATAAAACCGATCTTCAGGAATAGCCGCTCGTTTGGCTTTGGTATAAACGCCTTTCCATGTACGAAAGTATTTCGTTTCTACCGCTCGCTCACCCTTGGCTTGAGTTTCTTTTGGTGGTGCAGGCATTATATTCCCGCATTACTTAGCGTAAGGGTCAGGAATGATTCTGCCCATAAACGATACGCACTCACGCCGCATTTGTTTGATATACATTTGCTCAAACAACTGAGATTCGCCAATAGCCTGCTCCCGGTATTTAGCCAAATGAGCAGCATAGTATTTAATTGGCGTCGTGAACGGCTCTGGAATGGGTTCAGTCGTTGCGTCACTAGTCAGTGGCGGCGGGATCAATGCTACGTCCCAGTCAGACTGGTAAGTGGTGTCCGGCATTGGCCCAACGTAAACGCTCATAGTCCCGTAGCGTGAATAGCATACGGGTCTAGACAATTGATTGTTCCAGTAACGGAAATTTACATCAAAGCGCGTCCACGGTAGGTACGCTAGTTTAATGCGGGTGCTGCCCCACAAGATGTTGATGCCCATGACATCAACAATCTGGTAACCCGTAAACGCAGTAGGCAACACAACCAATTGAGAACCCGAATCTTGGGTTCCCGTGTTGTTTAAAACGTATTGTTCTACAGACTGATTTAACGTGACTAGATTAGTGATTTGCTGCCGCAAACAACGCGTGTCTTTACACACGCGATTACGCGCTTCATTAATGTAGTCAGTCAGTTCCGAATCAGACCAATACTGCCCAACAGGATCGTGCAGTAGTCTGCGAACTTGAGTGATGTACGTTGAAAGTGCCACTCAACCTCCGCATTACTGTTCCCCGACCACATCCTCCAAATCTAGTGCATCAGACGGGGAGAGAGTTTTACCTCTCCCCCCGGCTTCTACACCAACATCAGCCAGGGGGGTTGGGCTGTTGGACTTTGCACGGCGCGTCTTGTTAGTCGCAGCCGTAATGTTTGTAGATGGATTTGGGACTTCAGAGAACTCAACCGCGTTTAAACGATTAAGCGCATCTTTCATCATCATGCCGTTGGTAAGCCATCCGAGTCTATGAAAAGCATTAGTCTTGTCTACAGCGCCAAATCCAAAGATATGCGTTGCAACACTCTGATGTACGTCTGTAGGTTCGTTTACTTCAAATAAGTAAATTTTACCGTCGTACTGCTTTTCAATAGGTTCGCCCGTGCGATTTGTAACTCTGATGTATTCCGACAGATCAAGAACGCCCATTTCACATCCCCCTTACCAATTAAGCAACAATAGAGAACAAACTAGTTGCCGTTGTGCCAGATGCCGCAATAATGTCTTGTGGCCCAAAGCGCAACTGACCGTTAGTGCTTGCCGCAAGCATTGTACGGAACGTTGGAGCAGTTGCAGGCGTAGCGCCAGTAGACGCATCCAACGGCAAAAACGTGCCATCAGGATTGTAACTGGCAACGCAGTTTGCACCCAAGTTCATGTTTACAGCCTGTACGGAACCGTAATACGGGTAACCGCCAGTTGTTGCAAACGAACCAGTTGTACCTGACGCAAGCGTGTTAGTCGCAGCGCCCGAAAGCAATGACTGCAAGAAAACCGGCATGAACACCGGAATGCCCGTCAATGAAGTGACGGTTGCTGCCGTAATGGTAGTGTAGATCGTAATTGCAGTGGTCGATGGAATCGACAAGATGCGAAATACGTTACCTACAAGAATACCCGTTCCTGTAATACCGGAAGTTGAGCCACCAAACCTAATAAAATAGTTTGGCAAAACGTTAGCGGCGGGGGAAAAGGTCAAGCCGTGAGCGGCGTTGAACGTGATCGTTGCGATGTTATTCGCTGCCGAAAACGTAGCACCCGCGCCTGCCGGAATTACAAACTGAGTAGTCGTTTGTTCAGCAAGGTAGTCAAGGCCACCTACTGCAATCTTTAGATCAGACATTTGGGTACTCCTTAGATCGCTGCAATGCCGTTGAAACCACCGACCTTAACGCAGGTCTTAGGCTTGGTAAGTACAAGTTCTGCAATAGTCAGAACTGCACCAATGTATCCCAACTGGTAGTTGGACAACAGCGATTCAAAGCCGGTAAACGCAAACGATGCTTGATCGTGAACGTAAAGGTTAAGGTAGTTGCTGTTGAGCAAGTACATCGTGCCTTCTGGGCAGTATGGATCGCAGTAAATTGGAACACCGGCTACATCGAGCGCTCGGAAAGCCGACCGTGGTCGGTCGCCGTCGCTGTCAAAGCCCTTACCCGGCTGAATCTGATACGACTCAGCAGTCATAAAGTCTTGAGCCAAGGCAACCCAGGTTCCAATTCCCATTACGCCGAACGAAGGCATTTCACTGCCGTACTTCTGCGCTGCGGCAATGTACTGAAGAACGTTCTTGCGAGTTGGCGCAACAGCAACGCTCTGGTAGTACTTCGACTGCCACCAAGGGTAAGAGGTACGGTTAATGTTGCCGTAGGTTACCAACTGCGTGCCGTCATCAACAGCACCCGGAAGGCCGACCAACTGCTGCGTTGAAGTCGTGTTGTTGTACAGCGCGTTAGCAAAGGCATCAACCATGCTGTTTGTAGCATCGTTCATACGCGCTTCGATAAGCGGGACAACAGCGTGATCCATCTGTACCGCGCCTTCCATTCCAAGGAACGGAATCGGGGTCACAATGGCTTTCAGGTTAAATTCACCAAGGAACGCACCCTGTTGGGCCTGCGGTTGGTTGAACGAACCCGAATAGTCAGTCCACTGGCTGTTAACAAACGGCTGACCCTGAACTGGGACAGATACGCTTGAGACACCGCCGGAAGCCGTCTGGGTATTAGCCAGAAGCGCGGCAATGACCGGAGAGGACTGGTAAATCTGTACGACCATCTTGGGAATAAATGCTCTACGGGTAACGTAGGTCAATTCATTCGCAATCGGGCCTGCGGCGGGGACGATGCCCTGTCCAAAAACTGCCATGACTTAACTCCTAAGTTTCAAACGTCATGCCGCACTGCCCCCGCAGCACATGATTATTAAACTCAACCAAAAGACCGTTTGGCCTTCAATTCGTTGATTGCATCAAACGCAGTCTTGCGAGCAAACATTTCTTTGTTCGACCACAAGTCCTTGTTATCGGGCATGGTCATCGGTGAGATCGACTCAGGCGTTGCAGGCGCAAGACGCTTCTGAGCCGACACATACCGAATCGCCGTGTCATAGTTTCCGATAGATTCGTCAATCATTGCCTTCTCAACCTCATCTGGGTCAAGACCGGCAGAACGAATTTTGGCGTGTGCTTCTTTCCGTCTTTCGGTTTGAAGCATATCCAAACGTTCTTTTCTCTCAGAATCAAACTTGTCTTGGAATTCTTCCCGCTGTCTGGCGAGAGCATCCTCAAGATCAATGTCAGGCGCTGACATATTTGGGTTCTTTTTCTTTGCTTCACGCCGGATTTGTTTTTCAACTTCCGGGTTCTGCTTAACGAACGCAAACAACTTCAGGGCTTGATCCTGTTGTTCTGGGCTGAGATCTTCAAGTGATGACATAACGGCGTTTCCCCTGGCCTATTAAATTAGAACGTTTTTACCGGCACTTTACTGATCGTGCTACCCGGAGGTCGCACCTTCATGTCGTTCACCATCGTGCCGCGAACATGACCGCTGTGGAGACCGCCCAACTGCATATAGCGTGGCGGGTTACGGATTTTGTCACTGGTGGAGGCATTGTCCTGCGGATCACGAATAGTGAGCGAGGACGATGGGTCAAACAGACGATCACCTGGCATGGTGGCGCTTCCTTACATCGGGGTTGGGAGAGGAGCAGGCCCGGCAGGTGAAGGCATCCCCGGTGGGGGTTTGCCCGGCCCTGCAAGGCCAGAAACTGCCTGCGCGATTTCGGCAGGCACTAATTCTTTGTCTTTGCCTTCGGTTTCCCCAAAGGCTTTAGTCAACATTCCAATTGCTTTCATAATCGCTTCGCCTTGCGGCGTATGCGGTTGGAACGTTTGGAGCGCTTGCGTCAATTTCTTGACTACAACTTGCACATCGGCTCGACCGCCTGCCAAGTTACCCTCTTTGGGGTTAGGCGTCATCATAGGCGCGCCAGCAGGGCCGGGAGCAGCGCCGGGGCCGGGGGGCTTTGCAGCACCGGCTAAAGCCTGTGCGATTTGTGGAGGTACGCTCATGTATGCGTTTCTACAACTGAAGCAATTTGAAAGTCAACAATTCAATAAAAAGGCCGCTAGGCCGTGAGGTCTAGCGGCCGGGTTGCAACGGCTTATGCCGGAGCGCTAATCACTTAGCGCTTCGAACGCCGACCGCCACGCTTGTGCTTGCGAGCCATGTGCGTATCTCCTGTAATTTGCCTGCCCCCCTAACAATACGAATTCCGTTTACCGACGCATCTTGCGTTTGTGGGAACGTTTACCGCGAGTCATCGTGCTGCTCCTTTTATGGGCGAGACTTTCGCAGAGGCGGCTTGGGCTTCCTGCTGCTGCTTTTGTTGAGCAGCCTGTGCTTCGGCCTGTTCCATCTTCTGTAAGCGTTGTTTTAGCAACTCTTTCATTGGAACGTCAAGCAGGTCGATCAAAGATTCTCTATCAATCGCCTTTGCTTTAAACAACTCAAATGCCAACGCCCTCTGATCTTCTTGAAAAATAGGGGAATTGCTATGAGCATCGACCTTAACAATAAACTTATCTGTGAACTGGTCTGCAATAAATTCAATGCCCGTATCCGACCGCATCCGGCTCTTGTCGTAGGCTTGTTTGATTTGCAGGAACAGGGTTGCGACCTTTTCCAACTGATCTTCAATGACCAGTGCGCGTTTCTTGGCGCGGCTTGCGCCCAGTCTTGCAAGGTTAGCGGCGTGTCCTTGAGATCGAACGCCAGACTCACCCTTGCCTGACATTACGTTGGTAATGCCCGAGGCTTCCTCAAACATTGCGTCAATTTCGCGGATTTCTTTGTACAGGTCTAACGGTACTTCAGGAGCCATTGGCTCTAGTTTTGCACCCGGCATATCCGCAGAAAGCAGGCCGTTAGGGCTGTCTAGCGTGTCAGCCATTTCATCAATGGAACCTTGGAAGCCGCTACCAAACTTTGGTGGGTGGGCTTGCAGGTTCAACATATGCTGAATCTGACTCATGCGTTCATTACGCATCCGCTGTAGCGGAACCAACTTGTCTACTTCTGAGTATCCCCAGAAGAAGTCATGCGCGGGGTTTGGGCATACCTGAATGAATGGAATTTCATTCTTGATAAATACTGATTCAATGGGTCTATCAAAGATAACTACGCCAGGTTCTGCAATCGTTACGATTCTAAAGTCTTGAATAGAATCGTCGAACACATACAGTTCCGACATTTGAATTAATTCTTCAGCAACCTTTGGGCGGTACTTGCTGTTTTCGCCTATGTCTAAATTAACGTTACCAATCATTGTAGGATTAGAAACGCTAGTGACAACCCGCTCCATCACCGTTGAAGATTCCATGTTGTTAGGCTTTGGCGTTGCCGTCAAAGTCTTTAGAATTTCATTTGTACGGGGATGTGGAATATTTTTTAATTCATATTCCAACTGACTCTTAGTGATGTAGTACGACTGAGTAAAGGCTTCTTGCCTCCACAGTCCGTGAATATCCTCACGCAGTACGCCAATATCAAAAGGTTCTACAACAAAAGGTTCAATTTGCCCGTTGTTTACGCGCATTTTGACAAACATAGAACCGTACACAAAGGCCCATTGCAACGCCAAACTAAAGATCAAATCAGTGTTTGATAGATGCCAATCCTCGTTAAGAGAACGCATCATTGGGATCACCATTGTCTTATTCAGGTCTGATGCAGCCGGAGCAAGATCAATAGAGAATCGCGTTGTCTCTGATGAGTACATCAAAGAATTCAACTGGTCGATGTGCGGATAAATCTTGTTGATGGTGGTGGAAGTTAATTCAGATCCACCGCCATACAGAAAAAAAGACCTCCACATAGAGTACTGTTTGCGACGTTCGTTTCGCGTGGCCGTACATTTTTGGTTCAGTTCGATGTAGAACGCGAACAGTTCTTTCTGCGGAGGAAGTTTCATGGATTACTCAACAGAGGGCAAAGGCGCTTTGTAAGAGCCTTGGATGATAGGGGTAGGCTTTACAAAATTAGTGCCTGCCATAGCGTTACCGCTAGTCAGACCCATTGCCGATGCAAAACCGCCCTTTGCCGCTTCTTTAGGAACGTCTACCCAACGTGGGCTGAAGTCTTGGCCCGACTGAAGGTTTTGCATGACGCTCTGTCCATTTTCTTTGTCTATTTTAAGGTTAGACAAGTTAAAGTCTTTGGCTACATCACGGTATAGGGTATCCATTTTACCTGTGATAACGCCACGGGCCGCAGGGGCAGACCTGATCTCCCTCACTACAAAGCGGGGTGAGCAACCGTTAGGACATGATGGAGTTACATCTTGCTCCACAATTTCCTCAAACGGCCCATGCGCTTTGCAGGCGAATTCTTTAAGTACAGCCACAGATAGCCCTCCTTTTGCTTTTTACACCTGACGGAATGGATTAAGCAACCGCGCTTTCCCTTCGGGGTCGTACTTGGGAGCCATCTCCGGGTCAGTACGGCGCAGACTAACCTGTAATCCACGGGTCGTTAAACGAATACTTCCCTGATAAAAGGGAGGGCATTGCAACGGCATTGGGTTTTGCGCTGTTTTGATTTCATAATCAATAACATAGCCGCGTTTATCTTTTTTCTTAATGACTGGATCAAAGAACCCGGCCAACACTTTTTTGAGTGAATTGGTGATTCTTACCCGGACGCTAAAGCGATACCAGTGAAAGTCTCCAGTGGAGAACGCTTTCTTAAACCCCTGCCAACTAGTTTTATCTATTCCCATAGCGGCTAAAACCATGCTTGGGGAACCTTTATAGGGGCTGTTTGGGTTAGTAGTCAGCCACAGATAAACGTGTTGTAAGTGTCGGTCAGACCATGCCATTTCATCGTCAGCGCCGACTTTGGTGCTAATTTTAGGACGCGCACCAGGGCGGTTCATGTCCTATTCACCGCCCTGTTTTTAGACATTCTAACGGTAGAAGTATTCTCTGCCTTGTTGTAGAGAATTCCTAAATCTTTCATGTAACTACGCACCATACGCGGCCCTGCAATTTCTACGCCGGTACGCAGTGCCATATCTTTCTGGTGCATTTCTGCTTCGTACAAAAAGCCTTGTGACATGAGTTTGGTACGCACCTGATCGTTCCAGGCAAGAATTGCCAAGGCTGCGGCAATTACCCGGTCATCTTTGCGGTGAGAGGGTGCGGCAGGGGCAGAACCTGCTACACGCTGAATAGAGGTCATTTCGCTAATGAGTTCTCTAGAAACGGGATGTGCCATCTTCCGTTCTACGTAGTCCCGCAGGGTGTTCATCATCCGTTCTTTCATTTGGAAATTGGTCTGGGTATGCAAAGCCCCAGGCGTTCCATAGATTGAATCGTATTTGCGGTACATGAAGTCCCGCATCGAACCCAGAACGTCTTTCAGTACAGGACGGGCTTGGGATAACCCAAACGACCGTTCTTTACGCATATTCTGGATTTCGTTTAGCACGGCATGACCGGGGCCGCTGACTTCTAGGTTAAACGTACAGGGGCCGTAAGCGCCTGCTAGGTACGCAATCGCCCAAGCAAACTGGCTCGTAGTAATGTCTTGATCGACGTATTCTGCGACTTGCTCGCATCGGTCTGCCCAGACTCGCCAGACGCTAATGGCGAACTGGTCTGCGTTTTCGGAAGAACCATACGCAGGATCAGCGCCCAGTACATAGAACGCATTTTTGTCAGGATTCTTCCAAACCCAGAGTGTTGCGTTCTTGGCTTGGCTTGCCACCACTTCGGTTTCAATGAAGTTCTCCCTAAAGGTTAGGCGGTAGTAGTCCGGTGCTTTCTGAGCATTGACTACCTGATACAACCTTGACAATTCCACTGAGGAAAAGAACTGAGAGCCGCTTGCTTGAAAGGCTTGGGTTTCTGTCCAGGGGTATTCTTGCAACCGCATGGATTCATCGGTTTGTTGTTCAGCAGCGAGCCAACGCCACCACGCAATCTGGTGATCGTCGATCTCTACGCCGTAGAGCATCTTTACTTCTCTAGCCCATGCTTTTTCTACGGGCGTCATCCGGCCATTTGGGCCGTAATAAACGCGGTAGAGGGGGTCATCTGGCCCAATCCGGTACATCTCATTAGCCCACCACGATACAAAGATAGCCTTCTGGGAGGCTGCTTCTTTGGCTTCGCACCACTGATCGTAGAACAAGTTCTCAAACCCGCGGGCTGTGGATTCCCAGTGGTAGAGGCGGTTGGGATTCTTCTGGGCAAGGGAAGCACGTAGGGAAGCAAACCCTTCTGAATCACCCCATGAGGACATTTCTGTTGCATGGAGGAAAGAGATTGCAGAAGATCGACCTAAGGAACCTTTACCCGACTTCTTGGTTCCTGCCACCCGGTAAAGCAATTTAGTGCCGGTAGTCAGCACCAACTGATTACGGTTGTGGTCTTTGATGGGTCGCTTCCAGTGTGGAGGAAGCGATGAGTAATACAGTTCAAGGGTTGAGCGAAACGAGTCCCTGGCCGTATCTTCGTGGACAGCCATCATGCCGCTCATGCCTTTGTGCATAAACAGCCAGAACATATCCAATGCCAAGGAGATTGTAGAGATACCGGCTTGGCGGCACTTGAGGGTCACAAAGTCGTGCACCCCGTCCTCGAGTCCCTCCACGATCTTCTGCAAGACCCATTTCTGAGTGCCAAGCAGGGAATCACCCAGTGAGATGACCCCCCGCTCTTTTGAATCAATCTTTAGCGCTTTGGTAAACGCCGTGAATTGATCCAGAGGGAACTTCACTGCGTTTCGCCTGGTTGCGCAAAAGGACTTAAGCCTTGCGACATACGCTGACGAGCGTGTTCATAGGCTTTCTTGATGATTGATTCTGGAATAGGGTGTCCCTGCTTGGCCGGATTGTTTAGCAAGTAATCCAATTCCTGTTGCGTCAAAGTAGGAACCATTGTTGGGATTTCTACTTCCTTGCCGTCAATGGTGACGCCAATACTGATCTCGCTAGACACGCTGCCGTCAGGCCGCTTCAGCAGCCCAAGAAACCCCATGCCCTTTTCTGACCCGTCAGCCCGTTTGGCCCATCTGGACTTATCGGCATTTGGATCGTTGTCCGGCAATTTGTACTTGGACGTATCTAACTTGGAAGTCGCCGGAGTTGCCTCCGGCTTCTTCTTGGGCTGACCCAACCGATCCAACGCGGTCTTGATAATCGGATTCAGTTCGTCAGCCATACATCACTTCTTTTTAGCCGGGGTGGCCTTCTTCTTGGTAGCCATGTTAGACAACCTCTGCGTCAGCAGGAACTGGATCAACGGGCGGGTCTACCG
>Ga0194037_1001537_pt1 | contig 16525 bp, 5 predicted proteins | sample JunL306m_MetaG_FD_148653 | JGI IMG/M metagenome (GOLD analysis project Ga0194037, IMG submission 148653) | Anoxic zone freshwater microbial communities from boreal shield lake in IISD Experimental Lakes Area, Ontario, Canada - Jun2016-L304-6m | ecosystem: Environmental > Aquatic > Freshwater >...
CGACGATGTTGCAATCGAAAACGCAACAGAGAGCAGCTTCAAGCTCACAAGGATTGAATTTGGCAAAATGATATCCGTTAAAGCCTCGTATATCGATGGTCATGGATATAGTGAAATTATGGGAAGCACAAAAACAGTGCCGGTCACAAAAATTATTACAGCGTCAGCGCACGATGGCTATCTTGTGAATGCTCTTGTATGGATTGACGATAACGGAGATAAGGGGCTTAACTGGACAGACAATAACCGTAATGGAAAGTGGGATAAAGGCGAAGGTGAATCGTGGGCGCTTACCGACAGTAGTGGTCAGTTTACAGGGTTAGAGGGTAATGGCACTATTCTGATAACGGCCAATCCGAAAGGCGGAACTATTGATATGTCAACCGGCAATGCCTTTACAGGCAGTTTTGCAGCGCCGTCTGACGCTACAGTTGTCAGTACGTTAACAACACTTGTTGTTGCTGCAATGGCTGCAAATACGACGAATGTTTCAGCCGAAGAAAAGCTTGCTGCAGCCGAAGCAAGGGTGAAGGCCGCGCTCGGCCTGGATCCTACTGTGACTATAATAAAATACGATCCGTTAGCTGAAGCCTCCAAAACAGCCGCAACGATTACAGCAAAGGAGATAGCTATTAATGTGGAGAGCGAAACCATTCAGGTGAACAACATTATGGATGTTGCTGTAAGTGTGGCAAACGCTGTAGCCGACAAGGCGAACGACCCTAATTTAAGTGGCGTAATCGTTCAGGTTGTAGGAATTATTGCCGACAAATTGCTGGGACAAGCGCAAGCAGGGGAAGTTAATCTTGCGGATGCAACGGTTATTGCAAATGTTATTAACAATACACTCACTGAAGCTGTAGTTAAAGGGTATCTGTCTGCAGGGTATACACCTTCTTCGGAGGTAATAAATGCAATTGCTGCGGCGTTAGCCAAGGCAAACAATAACATATCCGCAATTAATGATAATGTTAATGCCGCATCTGATGCACCAACAAGCATAAAGGAGATTATTCAGGCTCAAATTGTTGCTCAAAACACCATAGTTGCCGATGCCTATACGGCTGTATATGATAATAATGTTGCAGATATTAACGCAAACTCAGCCAACTTTAATAAGTTGTATCAAGAAGCTGCTGCTCAAGTCGCAACTATATTCATTAACCACACACCTGTTGGTAATGTTGCTATTAATGGCGTTGTCATGCCGGGTGAAACGTTAACAGCAACTAGTTCGCTGGTTGATATTGAAGGCCTTGGTACTATTGGCTACCAATGGTGGAGAGATGGAGTTGCAATTAGCGACGCAACCCATGAAACATACGTGCTTAATGCTGCTGATATTGGTAAGGCAATTACCGTGAAAGCGAGCTATGTTGATGGTGCTGGACATAATGAAAGCATGAGCAGCGATCCGACTATAGCGGTTCCACATGCACCAACCAGTCTCTCCGATGTGGTTGTTGTTGCCCCCAGCCTTACGAACGATGCCACTCCAACGGTGCATGTTGATTTAACCAACAAACTGCTGGACGTGGGGGATGTTATTCAAATTATTGACAGCAACCACGATAATAATGTGGTCAGCAGCCACACCATAACGGCTCAAGATCTTACGATATTGACAGCCCAAGACATTGATCTATTAGTTTCGCTCGTAGGGCTTATTGATGATACCCATGCGCTGAAAGTGCGATTGGTAGATGGTGTTGGTAATGCTGGTTTAGGCAGTAATAGCACTACGGCTGTTACGGTAGATACTACCCTTCCAACAATTACTAATCCCGCCTATGCGTTGGGTGTCGTTACCGCTACTTTAGATGCTGCACTTGAAACAGGTGACAAGCTCTGGGGTTCTCTTGATAATGGAGTGCATTGGAGCAACATTACTAACGACATTATTGTTACCGGAACAGCTATCAACTGGGGCGGTTTAACGATTACAAATGACTCTAAAGTTCAGCTTAAGGTTACGGATGCCGCTGGCAATGAAAGTACTACGAATGTACCGACCCCAGTAACCGGGCATACCCTGACCGTACATACTAATTTTTGGAATAACGATAAAGTAATGCCGGGAGTAACTGTAGGCACAGATAACCTAACCGATCATTTGGGGGCAGCCATATTTAGCAATGTCCCATCTGGCACAAAAACGATACTTCCAGAATTGACAACTAATCTGTTAGCTCAAAATGCTGTTGATTTATTGGATGCCATAGTTGTTCTTAAAAATGTGGCTCACTTAGTAACGTTTGAGAACGATTATCAGAAAATTGCAGCTGATTTTGATGGTGTTAACGGTATTGATTTAAATGATGCAATTGGTATTCTAAAAAAGGTAGCTCATTTACCGTCTGTACAACCAGAATGGGCATTTGTTGATCAAGCTCACCATTTAGTTGACTCTCTATCTGTTGATATGTCAGCCGATATGCAGATTAACTTAATAGGGGTTTTACGTGGGGATGTTGATGGTAGTTGGGTGGGATAACTAACTCGAGATCTAACAACTAAGCAAGTGTTATCAAGAACAATTTAAAGGGAATATTAAAGATGGCTGATTTTGTCACTTTGGGAACTAAAACGATTGGTGCATATAGTAATACGAGAGGTGGGACACCAATTACGTTTGATATAATTTTTGATGCAGCACAGATAAACGAACATACAATTAATGGCGCTCAAATTGATCTTGTTTATCAATATGATAGAGCAATATATAGTATTGTAGCGAGTCCTAAGTTTATTAACGCTGACGATCAAGAGTCTCCGGTGTGGAATCAAATATTTCCCAATCTTAGCAAAAAAGATGTTACGTCGCCAATAGGCACGATTACATTGGTAGCTACGTTTGACGCACTTAACCCCATTACTCCAAATGGCGGTGCTTCAGGTGGGAAAGTATTAACTGTTACAATATATGTGACTGGTGATGCTACTAATTTTGATATAATGCTGCAAAAAATTGCAGTTTCTGGCGAAAACTATATTACTGTTGATGATGGCACCTTGTCAGGAGCAAAATATTTTCTTGATGGCGGTGAGCTTGTGATACCGCCAGCAAGTTTGGCAGATGTTGTGGTGGATTTAATGCCCGGCAGTGACAGCGGAATTTTGGCTACTGATGATATCACCAATGTTACCACTCCTGCGGTGACGGTGAATCTGACCGGTAAATCACTTACCGAAGGTCACATCCTCAAGATTATAGATACCAGCAACAGTAATGCTGTGGTTGGTACGTATACCATTACCGCTCAGGATGCGAGTGGTCTTGCTTCAAAAGATATAACGTTGAGTACCTTGAGTGGAGGTGCACATGCCCTGAAAGCACAGTTCAGCACTTCATCGGGCACCCTAGGCACTCCAAGCACGACAGCAACCACTGTAACGGTTGATACGACAGTGCCAACCACCACAATCAGCGCGTTGACACTCAGCGCGGATACGGGGACAAGTGGCACGGATTATATCACCAACAACGCATCACAGACGATCAGCGGCACCTTGAGTGGCGTTACGGTTGCGGGTGAAGTGGTGAGGGTGAGTACAGATAATGGCACCACATGGACGACAGCAACGAACCCTATAGGCCAGAACAGTTTTAGTTTGCCGGGTGTCACTCTGACGGGCAGCAATACACTGAAGGTACAGGTTGAAGATGCGGCAGGTAACGCAGGGACGGCCACAAGCCAGACTTATGTGCTGGATACCCTTGCTCCGACCGTATCGATTTCCAGTAACGCCAGTTCTGTGAAGGTCGGCGAAACAGCAACCATCACGTTCACGTTCAGCGAGGATCCGGGTACCACTTTTCTTGCAGGTGACATTATAACGACAGGCGGTACGTTGGGATCGCTCAGCGGCACAGGCTTGACAAGAACAGCAACCTTTACGCCAACCGCAAGTCTGGCATCCGGAAATGCAAGCATCACCGTTGCCAATGCAACGTACACCGACACTGCGGGTAATAATGGCGGTGCTGCTGGTACAACCCCGACGATCAGTATTGATACCGTTGCACCAACAGCCATTATCAGTATGGCTGATAATGCGCTGAAAGCAGGCGAAACATCATTGGTCACCATCACCTTCAGTGAAGCCGTGACCGGCTTCAGCAATGCTGATCTCACTGTTGGCAACGGTGCTTTGACGACCGTTGCTTCAACTGATGGAGGTGTAACGTGGACTGGCACTTTTACCCCCACAGCCGACAAGGAAGCTGCAACCAATGGTATCAGTTTGGCAACGACATACACTGATGTGGCGGGTAACGCAGGTACAGCCGCGAGTACTGTCAATTATACGATAGACACTCTTCGACCAACAGTAACCACTTCTCCGACAAACAACACGCTTGCTTCAGGTGCTGCAACATTGGTTACGATGACCTTCAGCGAGGTTCCAACCGGATTTGGAATTGATGATATTATTGCCACAGATGGCAGTCTCACCGGTTTTGCCGTAAAAGCAGGTAGCAACGGTCTTGTGTACGAGGTAACATTTACAGCCACAGCGGCCATTGCCGACGTATCGAAAAAGATTGCTTTTACAACAAACTGGAACGATGCAGCAGGAAATCAGCCTGTGTTTGGTCCAACCGTTGCTATTGCCCTGGCCGACGATGCCTTAAAGTCAGGTGAAACATCACTGGTCACCATCACCTTCAGCGCTGTGCCAACCGGATTTGCAGTCGATGATATTACTGCCCCGAATGGCTCGCTTGGTGGTTTAGCCGTAAAAGCTGGTACCAATGGTCTGGTCTATGAGGCAACTTTTACACCAACAGCCGGTGTTACCGCTGCAACCAACAAGATTACTGTTGGCACTGGTTGGACGGGTGGAGGTCTTCCGCCATTATCGTTCACTGATTCACTGAACTACGCGGTCGATACCGTAGCGCCATCGGTACCCAACCTTGCGCTCACGACCGACACCGGCAGCAGCATCAGTGACGGCATTACCAATGTCGGGCCAGTAACCGTTACTGGTCTGGAGGCGAATGCAACGTGGGAGTACAGCACGGATGGTGGCACTAGTTGGACTGCGGGAACAGGCAGCAGCTTCACGCTTTTAGCAGGCACTCACAATGCCAACAGTGTGCAGGTTCGTCAGACGGATATTGCAGGCAATGTAGGCAGTGTTGGTCAGATTGGCACAGCGATAACGGTAGATACGACTGCTGCAGCACCAACCCTTGCGCTCTTGATTGACGGCGGTAGCAGTCCGAATGATGGGATCACCAATGTTGGCACAGTAACCGTTACCGGTCTGGAGGCGAATGCGACGTGGGAGTACAGCACGGATGGTGGCACGAATTGGTCTGCGGGAACAGGAAGCAGCTTCACGCTCTCAGCAGGAATTCACAATGTCAACAGTGTGCAGGTACGGCAGACTGACGTAGCTGGCAACGTCAGCAGCGCAGGCAAAATTGCCACGCTGGTAACGGTTGATACAACAGTGCCATCGGTACCCAACCTTGCGCTCTCGACCGACACCGGTAGCAGCATCAATGACGGCATCACCAATGCAGGGTCAGTAACCGTTACTGGTCTGGAGGCGAATGCAAATTGGGAGTACAGCACGGATGGTGGCACGAGTTGGACTGCGGGAACAGGCAGCAGCTTCACGCTTTCAGCAGGTACTCACAATGCCAACAGTGTGCAGGTTCGTCAGACGGATATTGCAGGCAATGTAGGCAGTGTTGGTCAGATTGCCACAGCGATAATGGTAGATACGACTGCTGCAGCGCCGACCCTTGCGCTTTTGACCGACACTGGCAGCAGCATCAGTGACGGTATTACCAAAGTAGGCACAGTAACCGTTACCGGTCTGGAGGCGAATGCGACTTGGGAGTACAGCACGGATGGAGGCACGAATTGGACTGCGGGAACAGGAAGCAGCTTCACGCTTTCAGCAGGCACTCACAATGCCAACAGTGTGCAGGTTCGGCAGACGGATGTTGCAGGCAATGTCGGCAGTGTTGGTCAGATTACCACACCGATAACGGTAGATGCTGCAGGGCCATCGGTACCCAACCTTGCGCTCACGACCGACACCGGCAGCAGCATCAGTGACGGCATTACCAATGTCGGGCCAGTAACCGTTACTGGTCTGGAGGCGAATGCAACTTGGGAGTACAGCACGGATGGTGGCACGAGTTGGACTGCGGGAACAGGCAGCAGCTTCACGCTTTTAGCAGGCACTCACAATGCCAACAGTGTGCAGGTTCGTCAGACGGATATTGCAGGCAATGTAGGCAGTGTTGGTCAGATTGCCACAGCGATAACGGTAGATACGACTGCTGCAGCACCAACCCTTGCGCTTTTGACTGACATCGGTAGCAGTTCGACAGATGGTATCACCAACGTTGGCACAGTAACCGTTACCGGTCTGGAGGCGAGTGCGACGTGGGAGTACAGCACGGATGGTGGCACGAACTGGTCTGCGGGAACAGGAAGCAGCTTCACGCTTTCAGCAGGCACTTACAATGCCAACAGAGTGCAGGTTCGTCAGACGGATGTTGCAGGAAATGTTGGCAGTGTTGGTCAGATTGCCAAAGCGATAACGGTAGATGCTGTAGCACCATCGGCACCAACCCTTGCGCTTTTGACTGACATCGGTAGCAGTTCGACAGATGGTATCACCAATGTTGGCACAGTAACCCTTACCGGCCTGGAGGCGAATGCGAAGTGGGAGTACAGCATGGATGGTGGCACGAATTGGACTCCGGGAACAGGAAGCAGCTTCACGCTTTCAGCAGGCACTCACAATGCCAACAGTGTGCAGGTTCGTCAGACGGATGTTGCAGGCAATGTCGGCAGTGTTGGTCAGATTACCACACCGATAACGGTAGATGCTTCAGCGCCATCGGCACCAACCCTTGTCCTTACGACAGACAGCGGAAGCAGTGTAAGTGACAGTATTACCAAGGTCGGAACAGTAACCGTTACAGGTATAGAGGCGGATGCGACGTGGGAGTACAGTTCGGACAGCGGCTCGACCTGGAGCATCGGAACAGGAGCCAGCTTCACGCTCTCGTCAGGTTCTCACAGCGCCAACAGTGTGCAGGTCCGTCAGACGGATATCGCAGGCAATGTCAGCAGTGTTGGTCAGATAGCAACAGCGATAACGGTTGATACCGCAGCGCCATCGGCACCAACCCTTGTGCTCACGACAGACAGCGGTAGCAGTACGAGTGACGGCATCACCAATGTCGGCACCGTCACCGTTACTGGTTTGGAGGCGAATGCGACGTGGGAGTACAGCATGGATGGCGGCACGAGCTGGGCTGCGGGAACAGGAAGCAACATCACGCTCTCAACAGGAGTTCATAATGCCAACAGTGTGCAGGTACGTCAGACGGACGTAGCAGGCAACGTCAGCAGTATTGGTCAGATAGCAACGGCGATAACTGTCGATACGTTGGTACCAACGACAACCATAAGTGGCTTGGCACTCAGCGCGGATACCGGTACGAGCAGTACTGACTTCAATACAGCGGTAGCTACACAGACAATCATGGCTACCTTGAGTGCTGGACTTGAGTCTGGAGAGGTTCTGTATGGCTCAGTCGACAATGGTGTGACATGGACGAATATCACCGGAAAAGTGAATGGTATGTCTATCAGTTGGGATGCTGCGACACTGTTGTCAGGGACTAATTCAATCAAACTTGAAGTTCGTGATGCTGCAGGCAATGCGGCTTCTGCAGCAAGTCATGAGTATATGCTTGATACTGGCACCCCTACTGGCAGCGTGACAATATCCGGCACAGTGATGCAGGGCCAGACGCTGACGGCAGATAGCAGTACACTGGCAGATATCGATGGCATGGGGACGATCCATTACCAGTGGCAAGCGGGTGGCAGCAATATCATTGGAGCAACCAGCAGCACCTATACGTTGACGGAAGCTGAGGTAGGAAAAACGGTCACCGTTGAGGCCAGCTATACCGACGGCCATGGTACCGCAGAGCATGTTACCAGCGCGGCCACCAGTGCAGTTGGGAACGTCAACGATGCGCCGGCCGGCAGTGTTACCATTGCTGGCACAGCAACGCAAGGCCAGCAATTGACGGCAGCAAATACTCTCGCAGATGCCGATGGTCTTGGCACGATCAGCTACCAGTGGCAAGCCGGAGGCAGCAATATCATTGGAGCAACCAGCAGCACCTATACGTTGACGGAAGCTGAGGTTGGAAAAGCTGTCACTGTTGTTGCCAGCTATACCGATCATCATGATACCGTTGAGCATGTTACCAGCGCGGCCACCGGTGCCGTTCTGAACGTAAATGATGCCCCAACAGGAGACGTGACGATCAGTGGTACAGCAACACAGGGTCAGACGCTGACGGCATCACATAATCTTACCGATGCTGATGTTCTTGGCACGATCAGCTATCAGTGGAAAGCCGATGGAGTTACTATAGCGGGTGCGGCTGGCAGTACCCTGCTGTTAGGTGCAGCACAATCCGGCAAAGTCATTACGGTGCAGGCAAGTTACGTCGATGGCCATGGTACGGCTGAGAGTGTCAGCAGCACAGCGACGGCAGCAGTCGTCGGCACACAAAGTGGCTCGGTGCAGGATGGTTATCTCTCGAATGCTCTTGTCTGGGTTGATGCCAATAATGACGGACTATGGGATGCAACCGAGTCGTGGGATGTGACCGATGCGTCAGGACAATTTACTGGCCTTGTCGGCACAGGCACTATTCGTATTACTGCCAATCCACTTAATAGTGCCACCAATACTGGTAATGTTCAGACCATTGATATCTCTACCGGCAAAGCTTTTACCGGAAGTTATTCAGCTCCTTCTGGCTCCACGGTTGTCAATCCGCTGACGACTCTTGTTGTTGCCGCTATTAAGGCTGGTGGTACTGAAAATACTGTAAAAACAGCACTGGGAATTGATGCTTCGGTGAATCTAAGTAACTACGATCCGCTTGCTGAAGCAGCAAAATCGGGCGCAAGCAGCATCTCTTTGGCAACAGCAATTGCCGTACAGAGTGCCGCGACGCAGGTTGCCAACATCATGGATATTGCCGCCAACGTTGCTGCGGGTGCAAATGCTGTGAGTACCACGGGGGTTGCCGCCAGTGTTGCCAACGCATTGATGGCAGCAGCGGCAGGAGGCACCGTGAACCTTACGAGCAGTTCGGTTATTTCCGGAGCCATTACGAATGCGGCAACCACTGCTGGAGTTACTACAGATTTGACAACTGTTATCAATGCGGTTTCGGTTTCATCAGCGGCAGTGAACAGCCAGATTGCTGATGTATCTACTACGGCTCAAACTGATGCAACTGCAGGAAGAACTGTCAACGCCGGGAACAGCATGCAACAGGTTGTTGCTGCCCAGATCGTTGCGCATGATACTGTAGCCGTTCAGGCAAAAACAGCCGCAACAAATAATTCATCTGCTGGTCTCACGATTAATTCATCATCTGTGGGCGCTGCGATGACAACAGCCGCATCTCAAGTTCAAACCATCTTCACGAACCATGTTCCGACAGGCGATGTCACGATGACTGGAACGGCGACGCAGGGCCAGACGCTGACCGCACACAATACCCTTGCCGATACTGATGGGCTTGGTGCAATCAGCTATCAGTGGTATGCGGGAACCGATGCCATCGGTGGAGCAACCGGCAGCTCGCTGGTATTGGGTGAAGCCCAGGTTGGCAAGGCGATCAGTGTCAAGGCCAGCTATAAGGATGGTGCAGGCATGCATGAAAGCGGGAGCAGCAATGCGGCTACTATTTTCAGCCAGAATGCACCAACGGGTGGAGTCACTATTACTGGTACGGTTGCGAACGGCAATACTCTCACGGCAGGCAATACAATTGCTGATGTCGATGGGCTTGGCATCATCAGCTACCAATGGTATTCGGGAAGCACTGCAATCAGCGGGGCCACCGGTGCTACATTTGTGGTCAGTAATGCGCAAGAAGGTCATGCGATCTCTGTAAAGGCGAGTTACACCGACGGCCATGGTACGGCGGAAAGTGTGAACAGTTCAGCAATTTCCTATGGCACAACGCTGGGAGCTGTCACTCATGTCACAAAACCGGCAAATTCTGTTGATCCTGCTGCCTTGCAGAACCAGATTGCGGCACTTCCATCTGCTTTAGCCTCAAATCCTGATGTACAGACTGCAATTGCTGACTATTATACCCACCTTCCGACTGCATCAGATGTGGCTGTCCGCACTGTCAGCTTTGCAAATCCAACAGGTACACCATTCGAGGTAACTTCTTCAGGGCATGAAGCACTCAACATAGTATTACCCGACAACTCGGCGCTGACACTCAATAATACTGAGTTTGCCATCATCTCAGGAAACGACATTACCGTTGGCGGCGGGGAAGGTGATAACGTCGTTTTTGCTGGCAGTGGCCGTCAGAAGATCATTCTTGGTACTGGTAACGATATTATTCACGGTGGTGCTGATAATGACACCATTGGTTCATTGGAAGGTAAAGATCAGCTCTATGGTGATGCAGGCGGTGACTCACTCAGTGGTGGTGCGGATAATGATACACTAACCGGCGGAACGGGTAACGATACTCTTGACGGCGGAACTGGCGATGATACTGCGGTGTTCAGTCACGATTTCTCCAAGTACACGATTAGTTTTGATGGCACACATTACACGATAACCGATACGACAACAAATGGTGATGGTACTGATGTTGTTTCTAATGTCGAACGTTTTCAGTTTGCCGATGTGACGAAGGATCTTAATACAATTATCTTAGGCGCGGATCCTTATGCGCATCCCGAGTTCCTTGGTATGGATGGCGGCGAAGTTGCGTTTGCAGGGATAGCTGCATCGGGTATTCTTGCCTGGGTAATTCCTATGATCTTTTAGTTGAAGGGCAAAAGCTTCGACAGCATTTCAGAAGATGCTGTCGAAGCTTTGCGCCCGGTTATGCCTGCGGGGTTTCTACAACCGGAGCTGCGGCTTTCAGGGTAAAGAGGTGATAGTTCATGCTGTCCTCAAGCGCGTGAAGACTTGCTTCGATGATGTTTGTCGAGACGCCGACGGTACCCCAGGTAGAACGACCATTGCCTGATTCTATGAGTACTCGCACTTTGGCGCTGGTTCCCCGTTTCTCTTCCAGAACACGCACTTTATAATCAACCAGCTTGATGCTCTTGATCTCCGGATAAAAGTGGAGCAGGGCTTTGCGGAGCGCCTTGTCGAGGGCATTGACCGGGCCGTCACCGTCCGCAGCAATATGCTCAATCTCTTCGCCGACCTTCACTTTGAGCACTGCCTGGTCAACATTGTTGGCATTCTTGCTTGACTCGATATGCACCTTGGTTTCAAGCACTTCAAAGAATGGCTTGAAATTGCCAAGCTCCTTGTGCAAAAGCAGTTCAAAAGAGGCTTCGGCTCCGTCGAACTGGTAGCCTTCGTGTTCAAGTTCCTTGATATGGTGGACTATGTTTTTATACAGGTCGCTTTTTTCAGGAAGCACTATACCGAGTTCCTGCGCTTTATAGCGGATGTTGCTTTGGCCGGCAAGTTCTGAAACAAGAACCCGTTGGTGGTTTCCGACAGCCTTCGGGTCGATATGCTCGTAGAGAAAACTCTCTTTCATGACGGCGCTGACATGGATACCGCCTTTGTGGGCAAATGCGGATTTTCCAACAAAAGGCGCTCTGGTATTCGATGGCATGTTCAGAATCTCATAGACGAACTTCGAGAGTGAGGTCAGTTGATTGAGATGCTGCACAAAGGTGAATGAGCGCTGCAGTTTCAGCATGATATTGGGAATAATGCTGATAAGGTTGGCGTTACCGCATCGTTCGCCGATGCCGTTGATGGTGCCCTGGATATGGGTTGCCCCGGCCATGATGGCTGCGATTGAGTTCGCGACGGCCAGATCGCCATCATTGTGGCTGTGAATACCCACAGCCACTCCGGTGACGGCCAGAACATGCGCGACAATATCCGTTACTTCATGAGGCAGTGATCCGCCGTTGGTGTCGCACAGCACGATTCTTGATGCTCCTCCCTCTACTGCCGCACGGAGCATTTTCAGGGCAAATTCGCGGTCATCTTTATACCCGTCAAAAAAATGTTCGGCATCAAAAAAGACCTCCCGTCCCTCTTGCTTGAGGAAGGCAACGGAGCGGTAAATCAAATCGGCATTCTCTTCATCTGAAATACCAAGACTTTTCATGGAGTGGGCTTTCCATGTTTTTCCGAAGATGGTGATGACCGGAGTCTCGGAATGAAGCAGCCCGAGCAGGTTTGGATCGCTTTCAACCTTGGTGACAAATCGGGCGGTCGAACCGAACGAGGTGAGTTTTGCATGTTTGAGGTCAAGCTGTCGGGCCTTCGTGAAAAATTCCTCATCCTTCGGGTTGCTGCTTGGCCATCCCCCTTCAATATAGTCCATGCCGAAATCGTCAAGCTTCCGGGCAATAAGAAGCTTGTCCTGCACCGAAAGGTTGATATGCTCACCCTGTGTGCCATCACGCAGGGTGGTGTCGTAAAGTTCAATCGTCTTTAAAGTTGAAGTCATAAATCAGGGTTGAGCCATTAAATTTTCCTGTCTTGCATAGGCAAAAATTCCTCCCGCTTCGACAATATTGAAGACGCTGCCAAGAGGATTAAGCGTGTAAGTGACTTTGCTGGTCAAATTTTCGATGGTATTTGCCTCCACATCAATGCTCAGCTCATCGCCAGTCTTGATGATCTGGTTGAGCGGCTCTGCAGTTTCATAAGGAATTGCAAAGCCCCCATCGACACAGTTGCGGTAAAAAATTCTTGCGTACGATTCGGCAATAATCGCCTTTACGCCGGCTACTTTAAGGGCAAAGGGCGCATGTTCCCGTGACGATCCGCAGCCAAAGTTTGGGCCTGCAATGATAATGGTGAATGCTGAATGAACGTTACCTTCGTCAATAAAAGGGATGTTCCCTTCAGGAAGTCCTCCCTGCTCGGGCGGTACTCCTGAAAGGGCATATTTTCCGTACAGAACGACCTCTTCCGGATCAGAAAGACTGTAAACCAGATGTTCAGCCGGAATAATCTGGTCGGTATCTATATTTTTCCCTAAAACGTAGGCTTTACCCTGAATGATTTTTTCCATAGTGTTTATTCTCCAGACATGTGCGATCAGAGGAAATCCCTCGGATCGGTGAGTTTACCCGTAATTGCCGACGCGGCTGCCGTGAGTGGCGATGCAAGATAGACGCCCGCATGCTTGCTGCCCATTCGTCCGGGGAAATTGCGGTTTGTGGTAGAGACGACGACATCGTTGTCAACCGAGCGTCCGACGGTATCGGCAGGGCCGCCCAGACATGCTGCGCATGAAGGGAGTGCAATGCTGCATCCCGCATCCTCAAAAATCTTTTTAAGCGTCACACCCTGGTACAGTTCAGTTTCAAGGCTGCGGGCTACCTGAACCGTCGCAGGAACAATGTTTGTGGTAACCGAAACGTTCTGTCCCTTCAGGATTTTGGCCGCCATCACAAAGTCGGTCAGTTTGCCGCCCGTGCAGGAGCCTATATAGGATTTGGTGATTTTCGTCCCGGCAACACTTCTCACCGTAGCACGATTATCAGGGCTGTGCGGCTGTGCGACAACCGGTTCAAGATCGCGAACGTTGTAGTGGTATGTGCTGTAATATTGGGCGTCCGGATCGCTCTGGAAGAGTTCGTAGGGTTTGCTGCTTCTTGCCTTTACATACGCTTCAGCGATGTTGTCAGCGGCAATAATACCGTTCATGCCCCCGGCTTCGATGGCCATGTTGGTCAGGGTCATTCTCTCTTCCATGGGAAGGGAGAATATTGCCTCACCATCAAATTCCATAGCCCTGTAGGTTGCGCCGTCAGTAGTGATATCGCCGAGAATCTGCAGAATAAGATCTTTGGCAGTCAAATATGCGGGCATCTCTCCATCAAAGGTGAACTTGATTGATTCAGGGACTTTTTCCCAGAGTTTGCCGGTACCAAGAATAAATGCGGCATCAGTATTGCCGATTCCGGTACCAAACATGCCGAAAGCTCCTGACGTGCAGGTGTGCGAGTCGGTTCCGAAAAGCACCGTTCCGGGAAGGTTAAAACCCTCTTCGGCCAGGGCGACGTGGCAGACGCCTTTGTATCGGTCAGAACCGACATCATAGTAATTCGGCAGTCCCTGTTCTTTTGCAAACTGCCTTAGAAGGTCAATGTTGCGATGGGCATGCTCGTTGGCCGTAAAGATATAGTGGTCGGGAAGAACGACAACTTTTGTGGGATCCCACACTTTTGCATCAGGGCCAAACTCCTCCTTGAAGATATCAAAAGTCGGTGGGCCGCAGACATCGTGGGTGAGAAGGATGTCGACATTCAGCCAAACACTTTCGCCAACATTGACAAGCGCTCTGTTTGCGGACTTTGCAAGAATTTTCTGGGTTATGGTTTGTGCCATGGTTTCAGTAGTAGTGTTGTTGTATCATGCGCCAAGATGCCTTACAATTGCCTCGGTCATCTCTGTTGTTGAGATGGTGGGCTCTCCTGGATTGGCGATATCGGCGGTTCGTAATCCCGATGCAAGGGTTGCCTCAATGGCCTGTTCAATCTCTCTTGCAATCTCCGGGTTATGGAAACTGTGCTCGAACATCATGGCTACCGATGCTATAGTGGCAATCGGGTTTGCCTTGTTTTGTCCGGCAATATCAGGGGCGCTTCCGTGTATTGGCTCGTAGAGGGCGTGTTGAGTGCCGATGCTTGCTGACGGCAGCATACCGAGACTTCCGGTAATCATACCGGCAATGTCGCTCAGAATATCACCAAAAAGGTTGCCTGTAACAATGACATCAAACTGTCTCGGGTTACGGACGATCTGCATCGCAGCATTGTCCACATACATGTCACTCAGCTCTACATCCTCAAACTCGTTGTGTACCTCATGCACCACATTCCGCCAGAACTGTGAAACTTCGAGGACGTTTGCCTTGTCGATGGACATCACTCGGCCTTTGCGCTTGCGGGCCGCTTCAAAGGCGAGACGGGCAATACGTTCGACTTCATAGCCTTCATAGACCATGGTGTTCCAGCCCTTGTTCTCATCGAAGCCGCGAGGGTGACCAAAATAGATGCCGCCCGTCAGTTCCCTGAAAACAAGGAAATCGGTGCCACGAACCACTTCAGGCTTGAGTGAAGAGGCATCAAGCAGTGCGTCATAAACCTTTGCCGGTCTGAGGTTGGCAAAGAGTTCAAGCTCTTTGCGGATTTTGAGCAGCGCGGCCTCCGGCTTGTGTTCATGAGGCAGGCTTTCCCATTTTGGTCCGCCAACCGCTCCAAGCAGCACCGCATCGCAATGTCGGCACGCATCAAGTGTTGCCTTGGTGAGCATTTCTCCGTGCAGGTCGTAGGAGGCACCGCCGAACGGGTGCTCTTCAATCACAACTTCAAATCCGTGTTTTACAGAGAGCTGCTCAAGTACTGCAACAGCTCCTGCAACTACCTCCGGGCCGATACCGTCACCCGGTATTGAGACGATCTTGTACATTCTTTTCTTTGGAATGAATTATTTTTTGATCAGCCAGCTCATCATGTCGCGGAGTTTCGCCCCTACTTTTTCAATCGCGTGGGTGCTGTTGTCCGTTCTCAGCTTGCTCAGGTTCTTGTAGCCGCCGTTACATTCATCAATGAACTCTTTGGCAAAACGGCCATCCTGAACCTCTTCCAAAATCTTTTTCATCTCAGCCTTCACCGCAGGAGTAATAAGGCGAGGTCCGCGGGTCATGCCGCCGTATTCAGCCGTATCGCTCACGGAGTAGTTCATTCTTGAAAGGCCGCCTTCATAATAGAGATCCACAATCAGTTTCAGCTCGTGCATACACTCGAAGTAGGCAAGCTCTTCAGGATATCCGGCTTCAACCAGCGTTTCAAATCCAGCCTTGATCAGTTCTGCTGAACCGCCGCAGAGGACAGCCTGCTCACCGAATAGGTCGGTTTCAGTCTCATTCTTGATGGTGGTTTCAATAACACCCGCTTTGGTGCCGCCAAGAGCTTTTGCCCATGCAAGTGCCTGCTGCTTTGCTTCACCGGTATAGTCCTGGTGAACGGCGATAAGACAGGGGACACCATTGCCTTGCGTAAAGGTGCGGCGCACAAGGTGGCCGGGACTTTTCGGGGCAATCATGATGACGTTGATGGTCTCGGCGGGAATAATCTGTTTGTAATGAATATTAAAGCCATGACCAAAGGCAAGGGTATTGCCGGCAACAAGGTTCGGCGCAATTTCTGCGTCGTAGACGGCTTTCTGGGTCTGGTCAGGGAGAAGCACCATCACAATATCGGCCCATTTGGTTGCTTCCGCAACGGTAGTGACCTCCAGTCCGGCTTCCCGTGCTTTGGCGCAGGATGCGCTTTCGGGGCGAAGACCGACGCGGACGTTCAGTCCACTCTCCTTGAGGTTCAGGGCATGTGCATGGCCCTGGCTGCCGTAACCGAGAACGGCAATATTTTTGCCTTGCAGATAACTGAGATCAGCATCCTTCTCATAATAAACG
>Ga0194037_1001538_pt1 | contig 16520 bp, 11 predicted proteins | sample JunL306m_MetaG_FD_148653 | JGI IMG/M metagenome (GOLD analysis project Ga0194037, IMG submission 148653) | Anoxic zone freshwater microbial communities from boreal shield lake in IISD Experimental Lakes Area, Ontario, Canada - Jun2016-L304-6m | ecosystem: Environmental > Aquatic > Freshwater >...
GAATCACACCCACATTCACAGGGGCTGAGCTTTTAGCTTCACCTGGTACGAATGTCAGAATGGGCATTCCGTAGGTGTTAGGGAATAGTTTTGCGATTTCTGCCTGATCTGCCACCGATTCTGTAGCTGCTCCGACTTCGATTTTCACCGCTCCTAGTAGAGCTTTCGGCAACTTAGGTTGGTAAGCTGCACGCGCAATTTGTAATGCACTTTTTGCCATGTGTGTAAATTTTTATTTGTGTTTGATTATATCCTAACTGACTGTTTACAAACAGATTGTAATCAATCTATCGCAACGCTCTGAAATTCGACACAAATTTCGTCATTTTTTAGGAAATGGGCAAACAATTCTTTCGTAATGTAAGAGAAACGAGATAATTTGTTTCCATTCTTTACAAGATGTTCTACAACACAATGGCAGGAATTAATTTTCAGAATACCTTCGACGGGTGGAAACAGCCGTTTTGCGAAAGGCAATGGGCAGAGTCTTCGATCAACGACCTCGCTACTAATTTGGTAAACTACGCTCAACAAGGCAGGTTTAAAATAGAAAATCCGTCAGTTTTTGAACTCTGACGGATTTTGCATACATCAATACTCTGCTACCACTGATAAGCCGTAGATCAGTGAATAGAATCGTTCGGATTTACGGGATTGCCCGAAGCCTTTACCTTCAAATGTTTGGTGTGTGTAGGCAAAGTGGCATCATTTTCATAATAATCGATGGTAATATTGTCATTCGATTCGAATGCAATTCTTAAATCGTTTGGCGTATTACTGGCTGTGACCGTGAACGTTTGTGTTTTTGCTATATCATTATATGCAGTCGCAAGCCAATTGATAGGAGCTGGGATAGCTTGATAATACCACATACCTCCACTAATATTCACTTTCAACGAATTACCAGCGGGCAGATTTGCAGTCATCGAATAAAACTGCATGTGGTTTATCACCAAGACCGTGTCATTCAATACATTTGTGCCATATTCTCCTGAAGCAGGATAGGTAATTTTTTTGACAGGGACAAAAGTGGATTGAGCAATAAACTTATTCACCGAAGATTCAAAATCAGGAATCACAATGGTGCTCAAACCCTCTGCTTTGTATTTGGCTACAAGATTAGCTCGCACTGTTGCCAGATTAATCATCAGAGCATTGTCTATTAGTTGAGACCCCAGAGTTTTATCATCAAGAGTGCCATCGGTCGCAATATCGGTACTTATATTTGCCATCAACTCTGCCATGTCAGCCGTCGATAAACGACCTTGCAGAATAGCTGATACTGCCAATAGAATCCCATTATTGTTGCCCGAGGCGCTAAGGCTCAATGATTCGGAAGTAGAATCGTTGCTGATTGCCAGATTGAATATACTCAGCACTTCGCGTTGTGCCTGTTTTTTAGCTGCTGCAAAAGTAAGCCCACTCTGTACCAGATTCTCAACCCGTTCTCTTTCGAGGTGTGTTAGCACATTCACATTCACCGACGATTTGTCTTTCAGATCAGACAACGCATAGAGTGTTATCTGAGTGGCAGATTTTTCGCCCGTCACTTCGTTGAAGTAAAACCCATCGGCTTTCAACTTCACATAAGGGCTGGCTAACTCCACTTGTTTAAACGCAAAAGACCCTTTGTTGTCTGATATTTGTGTATCGAATACTTTTCCGCTCGGCGCAAGCTTGTCCGACAGTTCATACAGCGTGATAGATGAGCCGTTGGCAAATGGTCCTTTTTGAATAAACCCACTGACAGACTCTTTTGAGATGGTTTTCGATACAGTGTTGTCTCTCGTACAAGCTGCGAATAGCATCATCGCTCCGCATAAGATAGATAAACCAATGTTCTTTTTCATTATATAGATTATTAAATGTGTATATTTTGTTCTTTTATTTCTTCTCAAGCATCCTCCAGCGCGAGTTTTATATCTCAAAAACTCGCACCGGAGAATAGGTATAAATCTAATGCTTTACAACCTCAAATGAAGCACCTGGGCTAACATCAAAGCCATTTTGGAAAAGAACATCTTGCGCAGCATCGAAAGTAACCGAGGCATTGTTGTTGATTAATACAGCTCCACCACTACCTGCCACATAAATATTCTTACCTGCATAATATTTGCCGCTCGAAATAGTTTGGTTTTGAATATACAAATCTGTATTATAATCGTTGATTTGACCATTGCCCGATTTGCTTGCAGCTGCTGCACTTGTGCATGTTGCAGAAGGTATTACGGCAGTATTTGTGCCCGACAGAGAACCCATTTGTAGATTAATGAAACTTGTAGGGTCTTGTAATACAATAATAGCACCTGATTCTATGCAAATATAGCCACCACTTTCGATATTAATCTGACCGATGCCAATCACTTTGATGGTGTCACCACTTTTGATTTGCAAAGTAGAACCAGCTTTCACCGTCAGTTTTGCCCCCGTGTTAACTTCTAAAGTAGACCCAGATTCAAAAACCAAAGCACTATTATTCTTTACAACCACATTCGAATTTGCCTCTAATCTGAACAATGAACCACTCTTTGCAGTAAATAGTGTTGGATCAGCAAAATAAGTTTCTGCAGTTGTTTTTATGGGTCTTGTTGGAGTTTGCCCTTGATCGAACGTGATAGTCTTATTAGCTTTCAAATAAATCTTCTCATTTAAGACAATAGGTCCGCACCAGCGTACATTGTTGTTTATATCATAATCGTCTTTTCTAATTCGTATACGAATGTCACCATTTGCTTTTTGCTCAAGTACTTCAATTGATAACCCATTTAAGAATATAAATCTGTTATTGTCATTTTGTCCAATTGTATCTGCATAACTTATAGACATCCTGTTATTCACCCCGTAAGATAATAAAGGGGAACTACTTGGATTACCCCCTATATTGAGTTTGCGCGCTACTGAAAAAACGTCATAAGTATTGCATGTATTAATTGGCGCTTGTGAAAAAATTACATTATTATCAAATGTGACTTTTCGAGGTATAATAAACTCTCTGTTGAAGATCATGTTTGGCTTATCTTGCAATAATATATTTCCATTTTTGTCTTTTGGCATTTGAAATTGCGGAAAATCAATAGCAGGTTGTTCCAATAAACTATACCCTGATAGAGGATTTGAAAGTTGGGTTGTTGTTGTCGCTTCAAAATTATAATTCGTACCATCAAAATCGGTATAAACATAACTATAATCATATTTTCCGAATGACGAAATAGGGGTAATACTATTTGTTCGACTAGAAAATGATAATGTATCATCATTTCCAACTTGAATATTCAACCTTATCCCTTTTGATATTGGAACCCAAAACTTTGACTCGTACTGATCAGACTTTAATTGATGATTTTCAATCCAAATGTATTGGTTTTTGGTGTTGCCATTTATCGATTGTAAATAAGGTAATTTTATTCGCATGGCATCTCCAGTTGTTGCAAAATCTCGTAATATATATTCAGACGAAGAAGGCATAGTAAGATAATTCAAATCACCTTGTGTTTGCAGATTTGCAATAGTACGAACAGCTATTTCATAATGATTAGTATCAGGAATCCATCCCAATCGCCAGCGATCACATCCATTTACAGATTCGAGATTTTTAGCTGTGCCGCTTAAAATACTATACCCTCCAATACTTGATAAAAAGTTACCTAATCCCCCATCTGCTATACCAGAATGGAACTCATTTAGACCTAATATAGTATGCGCAAATTCATGCCTAAATGTTGGAATAATATCGCCTGCAACAATATATGAATAACTATTAAACCCAGATTTTTGTTTAATTGGAAAGTCCAAATTATTAAGTACCATTTGACCCCCTTGTCTATCTTTATCCAGATTGCTATTTGTTCTCCAAAAAATCATGAGCAAGTCAATCTTCCCATCTGAAATTGCAGATTTTGGCTGCCCATAAGCATTTGATTGAATAGACCAAATATCAAAAGCACCTGAATTTATTGAGTATCCATTTTTAGTTATTATATCGCTACCTGGTAGATTATTTAAATAATTGATTACTTGACTCGTACCATAACCACCCGCTAATGAATTGTAGTTAATTTGAACCAATTGAGGATAATAGTCTCCAATAAACTTCAATTTACCCATTGAGGAATCATAAAAATATTTTGTTAAAGAGCCTTGAATAGATTGAGGATCGGTAAATTGGTGATCTATCAATTTATCAATATTGGGCGGCATACTTCCAGACAACCAATCACCCATGGATTCTACAGTTAAAGTGCCTCCGTCATATGGATCATTTAGAACTTCTGCAAAAACAATGAATGCACGATAGGTACCCTCAGGCTTAAAATAATATCCATTTCTAGAATTAACTTGGGAAAATAAACTTAATACTTGAAAAAGCATTAAGTAGAATATGGCATTCTTCATAGTACTACAATTTTACGACAAATTAATTTATTAGACATTTGACACGATAAAATATAAACTTTCTTAGATGAATAGTTTAATTGAATTGTAGTCGGTAATGAAATGTTTTTATTTTCCATTACAAGATCACCATTTAAATTAAAAATAGATATTATACAATTATGAATATTTTCATTCATAGATTTTATAATTAATTCGTGAGATTTTTTATTAATAATTAGTGATATTGTATTTTCATCTCTTATCTCCTTCAAGCCTGTTTTGATATTAAAACTACAATTGCCTTTGGCTAATTTCCCATAATATGCAATACTATCATTGTGATGAGTGCATAGCAAATAGTTGTGAATAAATGCGGCATTCTCAAAATCTCCCCCTTTATAGAAAAGTCCTAAATTGCTCCCAATTCCTTCAATAAATTCAAAATTTTCTACACCTAAAAGATGAATTATTTTTGTTGAAAACCGAATATGTTTACTTTTATTTTTATCAAAAAAGACTGAATCGACCATGATTGAGCGACTTCCAAATTCCTCTTCTATAGGAAAAGAATCATTAACTTTAAGATTTAAGTCCATTACAAGGAATTCTCTATTTGTCATATTTGGGAAATATTTTTCAGGAAAATATTGATAAACCTTAGTTTTATCTGATGTTTCTCGTAAAAAAAAGAATCCATTATTAAAATTATTAAGGTCTCCCGCTAAAAACCCAATAACTTTATATGGTATGTTATTTAGAATAGTATCTCCAGTAACAAAAAGTGAATCTGTCCATACCATAGAGTTCATTTGAAAATATTGATTCCAAGACGTCGATTCCGAACCAAATACAGATTTGTATTGGGCAGATACGGATAGTGACATCATCGCAAACAATGCAATGGCAATTACTTTTGTTTTCATAATCGTAAGTTTTATTTAGTTAATATCATTCTCTTTGTATCAATCTCTTTGCCGTTGGCAACAAGAGCGTAGATATACATACCAGGGGATAAAGAAGAGCTGTGAATGGTGATGCTGCCTTCGCCAGTACCCTTCAGCGGTTCGGTTTTCAGTAATTTGCCTTGCATATCGAAGATGAGTATAGATGCTGCAGTGATCTCGTTACTCAACGAATATTTGATGATGGTAGAAGTAGAAAACGGATTTGGCGCATTCTGATAGAGTTGGCAAGGCAAATTGATTCCGCTAAAATCGTCTGCCACGGCGCTTCTAAGTTTCGCACCGTTGCCAGATAATGCATCTACTTTGGCACTTAGCTCTTTCACCGATTGAATCAACATTGGGATAATACCGATATAATCGACTGCCAAATAGCCATCGTCTTTTGTATACACTAAATCAGGATAGATAGCTTGTATTTCTTGCGCGATCAGACCATAATGTTTTTTGGTAAAAAGTTGAGATTTTTCATCGTAATAAGGCACATCTACTTCTACAGAATCTTTTCGCCCTTTGGTATAAAACTGTTTGAGGTTGTATTCAACTGGATTTAAACCCAAAATTCCTTTCAACGATTTAGGTTGATCTAGGGATGTGATATTGTCTTTGTATCGCTTATCTGAAGAAACGATGAAAGCCGGAGCGTACATTGGTGCCGTAGTTATTACTTCTCCAACAAAATATCCTGCATATCTACCTGTTATTGCCACTTCTGGATAAGATGATGATGTAATCATTCCGACTACTGCTGCGCCATTAGCTGTACCCGACAATTGCCCGAAGACACCGTAATTACAGTAGCCATTTCCTGCTAAACCAAGCACGCCATAAGCGCGAGCTACAGACGTATATGAGCTTGAGTAACTCTGTCCTTTTATTCCGTAATTATACGACGGTGCACCATAGTTTAACATCACAGAAGCATCAACACCTATAGTAGTCCCAGAACTTGATGGAGAGTTTTTCTCTACGCGAAGCAAGGTATTGGCATAAGAGCTCCCAATATAAGATAGATATGAAGCTGAACCAACTCCACCCAAAGCAAACGGAGACAACGGAGTACTAGTCCCTAATTGCACACCAACATTACCATTGCTTGATACTTTAATTTGAGCAAAACTTGTGCTTATCATCAAAGATAAACACATCACCGAAATTTTTTGGATTGCTTTCATAGTAATAATTTTTAAAGTTAATAAAAAGATTTAAATTGTTGTAAGTATGGAATATTTATGTTTTGAAAAATATAAATAATATTGTTAGTTTTATTTGGTTCTATAGCGTTTAGAGTGTGTAAGTCTTATCAAAATAGTAAATCAACTATTTTTTCACCTAATAAGGTAATAAGGTTACAGTTTATCGTATTCATTTTTCTATTAAGGTTGACTGAAAAAGAATAAGGTTTATTTAATTGTTACTTATATCAATCCACCACAAATGTTATTATGTCTTTTTTTCTCCCAATCTCTTAAATGAGGTTTTTGTATTGTACTGCTTTGGTGGTTAGTTTGCTATTTAAGTAATCGTATATGATAGAACTGGCAGAAACCCACCAGCTCTATCTACCTCGGCTTCGCTATCTGAGCATTATCAACAGACCTTCTCAATTTATATGTATAGTGTCAGATATGAGTCGAACATTGTACTATACGGTACGTCAGAAACGTGATTACAATACTACTTGCATCACAGGTGCATTGTATGCCGTAGTGCCGGTCGATAAAACGGCTGCTGTGCGAAACCAATATTTAGTCATCGGAGTCAGTCCTACTATCTCGGTCGAAACTTTTACCGATACTGTTGCGGTAGTCCAGTCGCTATCGGCAGCTGCAGGAGTATCACCGGTGCAATATTGCCAGATATACGATTTAGCTCCATCTTCTTTCTGACGGCGAAGCGTTACAGTACCCGATTTTTCGCCCAACTCCACACTAAATTCAGGTCGAACAGGAGGTGCAGGCTGTTTTGCCAGATTAAAACCTGAATTCAGGATTACTGCACCATCGCCGTCGGCAATACGGTCGACATATCGAGCCATTTTGCGCATGGTATCGTCCCACTCCTCCTCGGTTTGGTGGAGCAGTGCCGTATTTTCTTTACCACCACTGAGGGCTGCCACGCTTCGGCTTTCCAACAGATCTGTCAATGCTTCTAAATCTACTACGCTAACATCAGGTGTAGTGAATTTTGGATTGTTTTTCATTTTAGAACTAACACTGCGACCTACCTCAATTTTTTGAGCAACAGGGTTTCGCACAAAATCCAGAATAATGCGATCTTTTCTCATTGTTTTACTTGTTTTTAATTTGTTAATAAATTGATTTATTTAATTGCTCCGAGTTTTATTCAGAGTTTTTTTTATTGCATTTAATCTAGTCCTTTTAGTCATTTATATAAAACATCCACGCATTAGTCAGATTTGTCCTCTTTTTAGTTCACTTTGTGCACAAACTGATTCGATTCCTCCACGCATTAGTTAGATTTGTGTACGATTTAGTCTAGTTTGTGGTTGTTTTGTTCTGATTTGTCCTCGTTTTAGTTCACTTTGTGCACAAACTGATTCGATTCCTCCTCGCATTAGTATGATTTGTGTACGATTTAGTCTAGTTTGTGGTTGTTTTGTTCTGATTTGTCCTCGTTTTAGTTCACTTTGTGCACAAACTGATTCGATTTCTCCTCGCATGAATTTGATTTGTGGACGATTTATACATTTTACTTCACGTTCTGTCTTTTTTTAGTTCTCTTTGTCTTGTTGGCAAACGGCTTTTACACCGTTTGCCGATGAGAGATGTTTTGTTTAGTAATAAAAATACTCTTACACCGATTGTACACTACTTCTTGTTTGAACTTCTACATTTAAATGAATTGCAGTACGAAGAATCTTTCCTTGCACCTTTATCGGTGGATAAATTACAATTGGAGGTTTCTCAAGCGCAATTTTTTGGTTATCTACATTACATACATTAAGTGCGCTGCCCACAACTACTATAGCTGCTACGGCAAGCAAGGATAAACGCTTTTTCATTTGTAAGATTTTATTAAAAGTTTATCCTACAAATAAATACAAAAAAAATCCGATATATTTGCTAAATACCGGATTTATTATATATACAAAGCAAAATCAGCCGTGATATAAATATCTGAAAATCAACCATATACGACACGACAAAATTAGACGTATATATACATCGCCAAAACTGGGGTAAATAGGGCTAAAAAAGGGGTTAAAAACGAACAAGAAAATCGATAAAATCTACCGATGATGATAAATTGAGCTTTTTGCGGAGACGAGATCGTTGCACATTCATCGACTGAATTTTGACATCGAGAATGGTGGCAATCATACCGGTTTCGAAACCAGCTAAAAGAAAACAACAGATCAAAACATCGCGTTGCATCAGCGAAGGGTGTGCCTCAAGCAGTCGTTGGGTGAAGTTGTTATACTCCAAATCCATACAGGCGATTAGTTCCTGATAAAACACATCATTTTGCTTCTGCTTTGCCTCCTTAGTAATCAATTTTGGGGTGGATGGTCGAAGTATGGCATTTTTGCGGTGCTGCTCGATATTGAGCAAAATGATGGATTGCATTTTTAACTGGCGTTCGAGAAGTGTGTTATTTTCGCGTTCTTTCTCTACTTTTTGCTTTTCGGCTTTTACCAACGACTTTTCTACTGTCAAGAGTTGAGCTTGTGCAAGGAATTGTTTGCGTCTAACCTTCAGTCGCCAAAGTGTAACCACCAACCCAAAGGCAATGAGTACCACCAAAGCAAAAAGGAGATAAACATCTTTTTGTTTATTTTTGATTTCTAATCGTTGATTCGAAATCTGTAATCCTTGATATTTGAATTTCTTCTCTAATCCGGCAAAGCTTACTTCCAGTTTCTTTTTATAGAGAGAATCTGTCGCACTACTCGATAGCTCAGCATAGTATATCGATTGGCGTGCATTTCCTTCTTTTTCGTAGAGCTTTTGCCATAAGTGATAGTAATCGGGTGCCATCTCACCCACCTCTTTTACTTTTGACAGATACAGTCGAGCAGAATCAAGTTGATTGAGCTTAAGGTATGTTTTGGCAATCAGATAATATTTATTACTGTCATAAATAGAGATATGTGTGATAGGTGCCGCTTTATATTCTGATAAAGCATACTGATAGTTTTTGAGTTCAATATAAACAGACCCAAGATTTTTGTAGATTGATGAAGTTAAAAGCACATCATTCGTTGTATCGGCAATCCTTGCGGCAATATTATAATAATATATAGCGTATTTATAATTCTTTAAACCCAAAGAATTATCACCACTAAGGAGCAAACATAATAAAGCATTTCGATTATCATGAAGTTGATGAAATATATTATATGCTTTAACAAAATATAATATTGAACTTTTAAGTTGACTTTGAGATTTATACATCATAGCTTTATCACTATAAATCAATGCCTTTAGCTTACCATTGTTTGTTTTTACTACAAACTCTTGTGCTTTGAGTAAATTATTTGCTTGCTCAGCAACATCTCCGCGATTATTAGCTGTGCGCGCATGATAAAACCAAGCGTATCCGGCTCGTTCGGGTTCATCGGCGTTGTAGTATTCGGTGGCAATGGAGGTAAGTGAGTCGCTCTCTGATTTGATGTCGTTCTTATCCAATGCTTGGCTCATCAGCAGGGCATAGAGTGCTTGATCTGACTTGCCCGATATTTTATTTTCAGGGATTCGCTGCAAAATATGCAACGCAGAGTCGGGTGCACGCTCCATCAGTTGCTCTGCAAGTTGCAAGTCGGGTTTGTATTGCGTGCACGATGCCAACAACAGACAAAGAAGAATTATAGAGTGAAGTAGCGCTTTCAACAAAATCGAGTTTGATTGCAAAGATAGAAAATTTATTTTAGTGATTTTGGGCTATATTTAGTCTGCTGAAAAACACAGCAATATTATGCTATCATATTAGGTCGAAGATGCTTTCCTATATGGTGTAAGATGCCATACTTTGAGGTGTAAGATGCCTTATCATTTACTGTACGATGCCTTCCTACTAGCAATAGTGTGTAGTTGAGAGTTATTCTTTTCTAAATCTCAAGCAAAAAGTCGTTCCATTGGGTGTTGAGCTTTCCAATTCGATGTTGCAATCTACTATGCCCGAAAGGTCGCGAATGAGATGCAAACCCAACCCGTTTTTAACGCCGACCACCTCGGTTTCGTCATACAGTGCTTTCAGATGGTCTTTTGAAACTCCGTGTCCATTATCAGTTATGGTCAGGTATGTGAAATCGTCGTCGTGCCGTGCCGACCAACGAATGGATGGATGCTCCACTCGCACAAGTGCTTTGATGGCATTGGAGGTCAGATTACGAAGAATTGTTTTCAGAATATTCTCGTCCGAAATCAGTTTTAGATCATTTGAGTTTTCAAAACTAAAGGCAATCTTGGTTTCACTTTCAAAATACGATGCAATGTACCGAAATAGTACTTCAACGGAGATGGGCTTCATCTGTGGTTCAAAATTGCTCATCTGTCCTTTGCCCCAAAGCAGCATATCTTCCATCGAAATCAGCAAGTTTTGCGCAGAATCGATAGACTGATTCTCCAAGCGAATAATAGTTGCTTGGTCGATGGCATGATCGTTCTCCTTTTTCAGTTCTAACAAATGAATTAGATTTGCCAGTGGGCTTCTTAAATCGTGATTTAGAATACCGAAAAACCGTGCTTTCACTTGATTTGCCTCATCCAGTTCGGCGTTCAATTGTTGCAGTTTTTCGTTGGTTTTCTTCCGCTCTTTAGATTTGTAATAGATGAACCCGCTTATCCCAACGACCATCAATAACACCAACAACAGCACGGTTATTTGTGATTTTGACTTCTCTTCTTCCAGTTGATGAATCGTGTTCTCAGCTTTTAACGATCTGATTTCCTGCAACTTCACGTTGTTTTGATACCTCGCTTCGGCATTTGCTATATTTTTTTTAGCGGTCTCTTTCAGCAGTGTGTCTTTTGCCAGTGTATACGTATTCAAATAGAGATATGCTCGGTCGCTATTTTCCGATAGTTTATAGCATTGTGCTATCACATATAGCATATCAGTATAGTTCCATCTGTCATACATTTTAGCATCTTTCTCAATAGAGAGCAAGAGCTTTATTGCCGGTTGATATTCTTTTTTTGCATAAAGTATCTTGCCTTTTGTGGTGGTTGCTTCTACTACAACTTCCCTGTTTTTGGATAATATGCCTGCTCGAATGGCTTTTTCAATGTATTTGGTTGCTTCAGAAAGTTGATTTATTTTCAAATAATTTTCGGAAAATGCGGTATAAGATTCTCCCAAACAGCTCTGCTTATCATAGAAATTTTCATTCAACGCTTCTAATTTTTGGATATACCTTTTCTCTAAATCAATTTGGCTACCATTGGAGTAAATTTTCACATAATAGCTATACAAATAAGCCAGATTGACATGCTCTTGCAAACAATATTTTTCAGCAACGATGCAATACTCCAAAGCCTTATCAAACTGTCCCATCTGAATGTATGCACCTACAATGTTTCGATACAGATTGGCGATATTCGTGTTGTTTTTCTTGCTTTTCGGGAGCTTGTGTTCATACACGTCGATTGTCTGAAATGCGTAATTGATAAACTGTTCGTATTCGTCGTAAAAAAGGTAGGAATTGCAGATGCAAACTAAGAAATTGGCTTTTACTTCCCAATTCTTGACCTGCTTTACGCTCGACTTCACGTAGTTTATCAATGCGGTTGCTCGATCGTTCTTTTTATACAAATAGTAGAGATAATACAACCGACGAATCACATTGCCAACTTGCTCCATGTCTCCCTCTTTTTTGGCAAAAGAGAGACTTCTTTCGTAGCAATCGATAGCCAAACTATCTTGTCGAGTTGCATATTCGTACCCAATGCCCTCGTAATAGTAGAAAATGGAGGAGAAACGGTTATTTCCTTTGGATAGCGCAATTCCTTTCTTTGCACTGGTGGAGAGCAGCGGAAAGTTCTCGTTGAGGCATACTTTTTTGCAATATTCAGTCCACACCCGCATTTTTGTCGTGTCGGCGGGATAAGAGTTTAGATTTGGAGCAGATTGTCCGCGAGCGGATAGAAAAGCTACAAATAAGAAAAAGGCTAGTGTGAACTGCTTCATATCAATCTAAATTCAAAGCCCCTTTGTAGCTTCGCCCAATCGGGATGGAAACACCGTTTTGAAGTTCAATCTTTTGAGATTGAATTTTGTGTATCTGCTTTGTTGGCACAGCAAAACTGCGATGAACTCTAACAAATGAGCTGAAAACACCTTCATTTAGCAAATTGCCAAACGAAAGCGAAACGCAATATTGCTTGTCGGTTGTCACAATCTTCGTAAAATCTTTTAGTGCTTCAATATACAAGATATCGTTGACCACAATTTTCACATGACCATGTCCTTCTTTTAGGAACACACTTTCGTTGTCAAATTCAGGTTTTGTAGCCTTTTTTCGTAAGTCCATATATTCTCTAATCCGATTCGCTGTACGTGTAAAGCGTTCGAGATTAACAGGTTTTACCAGAAAATCGAGAGCATCTGCATCAAAACCATCGACAGCATATTCCGCATAAGATGTGATGAATACACATACTGGAATAGATTTCATTTTGCGTCTCAGCTCGAGACCGGTGATTTCTGGCATATCTATATCTGAAAACAATACATCAACATCACCCTTTGCCAGGTGATCGAGAGCTTCTATTACATTGGAATACACGCCAGTAATAGAAAGAAATGTAAATTTTCTGATTAAAGACTCAACCATCAAGCGGTCGAGCTCATTATCATCAATAATAATGCATTTCAAATCACTCATATTTAAGCCAAATTTACTTTCCAGAGTATATTAATGTTGTTTGTCGTTTAAAATGGTTGTCTGTCGAATAAACAACTGTTCATCTACTCGTTTGCACTTACTTTGTGACAGCTGTAAAACAGAAGGTCGGTCTATTCACAAAACAAGAGTTCAAAACTAACACTTTATGACCAAAAAACAATCTGGATTAGCGGTAAAAATTGAAACCATATAAATAAAGTCAAATATGAAAAAAATAATGTCTTCTTTACTGATTTTAGGTGTTGGAATAATCATGTCAAACACTTTTGCCTTAACTTACACGATCAATTTTTCAGGATCAGGACTAAGTTCTGCAGTAGATAGCGTTGTTGTGCAGAATCTAACCAAAAAGACTACCACAGTTGTCCCAACTGGAATGGATTTGTTTTTGACTGATGTAACAACAGAAACAATGAACATTCACAACTCAAATTCAGAGATTAGTGTTTGCTCAACGGCTGAAAATAGTAGATTTACATTAAAATTTTATGCAAAAGTAGCGGGGTTGAGCAAAATCTATCTTATTGGTGTGGATGGAAAAGTAATCACAGAACATTCAGACAACTTACAAATAGGTGACAATTCATTTGATATTTTGGCGCCAAAAGGCGTATATGTTATTCATGTGGTTGGCAATAATTACAACTATTCCAAGAAATTTGTCATCCAATCATCAACAGGTGAAAATGCAAAAATAGCATTCAGAAATCTTGTATATCGGAGTCCTGTTCTTAAAAGTAAAACAAACAATTTCGTCACCATGTCTTATTCATCTGGTGATCAATTGATTTACTCAGGCAAGTCTGGGAATTGTTGCACATTAGTTTCAGATGTACCTATCACCAGCAAATCCATTACCTTTGAATTCCATGAATGTAAAGATAAGAGTGGTAAATATTATGCTGTAACAAAGATTGGCACACAGATTTGGATGGCAGAAAATCTAGCATATCTACCCGTTGCAGCAACCGCTGACCCGACAATTGGCTCTGAAGATGCAGGTAACTCGGGAAAAGCATTTTGTTATGTAAATGATGTTGCTAAATACGGTGTACTCTACAATTGGTTTGCTGCACAAGCTGCGGTACCCGATGGTTGGCATTTACCAAGCAACACAGAATGGTCGCTATTATCTACATATTTAGGCGGTAATTCTGTTGCTGGGGCGAAATTAAAATCAACAACCAACTGGAGTGTCTCAAATACAGGGACTAACGCCAGTGGGTTTTCAGCTCCTGGTGGAGGTAAACGCGACACGGGAGGTATTGCTTTTTCAGGCTCTTATGGATATTGGTGGAGTGCAACGCCGAATGGTCCTTATGCGTGGTTCGTGATGATTGGTAATGGTTCAAATGGGATAAGTACGTACAATGACTATACTTATTTGGGGCAAAGTGTTCGATGTGTAATGAATTATTGAAATTGGGTATAACGAAATTCATTAAATTCAGTTTCGCTGATTGAATGCAGCAGGTGTGAAGAAATACACATCTTACAAGCAATCTGAATGATCAAGTCTTGTTATGAAAATTATAGAGGATCATTAATTTCAAAACACATTTATATGACAATTAAAATCAAAATTTTAAACAAATGAAGAAAATAACCTTGCTAATGGCTAGTGTTCTCTTTGTAGCCTATTCATTTGCACAAATTGTAGTGCCTGATGCTCAGTTTCGGAGCTTTTTGACCACAAAATTCAGCATTGAGTTCGATAGTCAAAATGCCATCACTCCATCATCGGTAGTCGATACGATCACCTTAATGGATGTTGGTTATCAGAATGTTGCAGACCTTAAAGGAATCGAAGCATTCAAAAATCTGCAACTATTTGTGTGTGCGGGTAATCAGTTGCAAAATATTGATCTCTCCAAAAATACATTAATCAGAAGCCTCGATGTTTCAAACAACAATCTTTCCAAAATCGACTTTTCTGCCAATTCAAAACTGCGGGTTTTAAGTTGTGGGTCAAATCCCTTTGACAGTCTGGATTTAAGGCCACTAAAAAACTTATATGACATCTACTGTATGAGTGCACCCAATCTGTCGCATATCAACATTGGAAAAAATGACAGTATCGTAGATCTTTTCGTTACCTCATCACCTATTACGAAACTTGATGTTTCTGGATGCCCGAATCTGCGAGCATTTGCTTGTACTGACAACAAATTGAAAAATCTGGATGTGTCAAAAAATTCTCTGCTTCAGTATCTCTCTTTCAAGAATAATGAAATTGATAGTATTGATATATCAGGATTACATGACTTGTCAAACTTTGAATGCGCTGGAAATAAGTTGACTAAGTTAGACGTTTCAAAAACCCCTAATCTAATGATGATTAATTGCGCAAACAACCTGCTGAAAAAATTAGATGTAATACAAAACAAAAAACTTTTTTATTTAGATTGTAGCTATAATCAGTTGACTAGTCTTGATGTTGCAAATTGCAGAAGTCTGAATACATTAGATATTTCGTACAACAACAATCTAACCCGATGCTTTGTTTGGAAAATTCCCTTTCTTCAAGCGTTTGGTCAAACAATAAAGTCTGCTAATACCCCTGTCAACTACTTTATGGCAGGCGATAAATTGAAGGGAATTCTTGAGTCTATCTATAGTGCCCCTACTGCTCTGAAAAAAAGTGTTACTGATAGCATTATTGCAACAATAAGTACTTTCCCTCTAATTGAAAATGATACGCTTGCGACTTTTATGTATAGAGGGACTGAGAAAACGGTGATGTTGACTGGGGATGCCTTCTACTGGTCGACTACTGGTACTCCATTGAAAAATATTCCCGAAACTGATTTATGGATTCTGAATCAAAATTACGAAAACGATGCAAGACTCGATTACAAATATATAGCAGACGGCAACTGGATTCTGGATCCATTCAATAAACTTACTTGCGCAGGAGGTTTCGGAAATAATTCGGAACTCAGAATGCCGCAATACCATGTCTCGCCCGAAACCGAATATTATGCGGAAATTCCTCATGGTCATATTATTAATCAAACGGTTTCAAGTATCAATCTGAATAATTCTCGATCCATCAAAATTTATCTGCCTCCCAATTACTCCTTTGCTGCACAAGATAGTTTTCCACTTGCCATTTTCCACGACGGGTTGGAATATATTTCGTTGGCAAATGCCAATAATACATTGGATTACCTGATAGAAAACAAAAAAATCAGACCAATAATCGGCATATTTATCCCTCCGGTGGATCGTCCGAACGAATATGTAGGCAATCTAACTGCAAAATTCACGAATTTTATTTCAGACGAATTCCTTCCACTCATGTCATCTGAATT
>Ga0194037_1001540_pt1 | contig 16509 bp, 13 predicted proteins | sample JunL306m_MetaG_FD_148653 | JGI IMG/M metagenome (GOLD analysis project Ga0194037, IMG submission 148653) | Anoxic zone freshwater microbial communities from boreal shield lake in IISD Experimental Lakes Area, Ontario, Canada - Jun2016-L304-6m | ecosystem: Environmental > Aquatic > Freshwater >...
GACCCCTTTTGTTGCGTTAGCAACACATACAAAATAAATACTCGCGTGTCTTTGCGGGCCCCGACCCGCAATCTTACTTCATAACACTAACTCATGTAACCCAAATGCGACCCTCAAAAATAAATCAAACAGATTCGGGGAGTCCCGAACTCATTTCTGCCTAACCTTTCACCCCTAACACCCTAAAAACACATAGTCATATTCTTTAATTCCCAACTACACTTTATCGCATTACCTTTGGCGCAAATTTTAGATATATATGTCATTAATGGTAGTAGGCACAATGGCCTTCGATGCACTGGAAACCCCTTTTGGAAAAGTAGACCGTATCATCGGTGGTTCGGCCACTTATGTAGCCTGGTCGGCATCTAATTTTTATCAACCCATCAAACAGGTATCGATAGTAGGTGGCGATTTCCCTAAAGAGGAAATGGCCCTGCTGGAAAACCGTGGTGTGCAGTTTGAAGGAGTGGAAGTAGTGGCAGATGGCAAGAGCTTTTTCTGGAGTGGCCGCTACCATATGGATATGAATACCCGCGACTCGCTGGTAACCGACCTGAATGTACTGGCACAGTTCGACCCACAAATACCGGATTCTTATCAGGACTGTGAGTTTCTGATGCTGGGAAATCTGGCACCTGCCGTACAGATGCAGGTAATGAACCAACTGAAAAAACGCCCGAAACTGATAGTAATGGATACTATGAATTTCTGGATGGATATAGCACTGGAAGAACTGAAAACTGCCATCAAGATGGTAGATGTGCTGATGGTAAATGACAGTGAAGCGCGCCAGCTAAGCGGCGAATACTCTCTGGTAAAAGCGGCTACCAAGATACAAGCTATGGGGCCTAAGTATGTGATCATCAAGAAGGGTGAACATGGTGCTTTATTGTTCCACGGCAAGCATGTGTTCTTTGCACCGGCGCTGCCTTTGGAAGATGTTTTTGACCCTACAGGCGCTGGTGACACTTTTGCCGGTGGCTTTATAGGTCATTTAGCACGCACCAAGGATATCTCTTTCGAAAACATGAAAACAGGTATCATAGTAGGTAGCGCTATGGCATCGTTCTGCGTAGAGAAATTTGGCCCATCGAGACTGAAGGAGCTGACCAAAAAAGATATAGATAAGCGTATGGAGCAGTTTGTAGAGCTGGTGAATTTCGACATCAGTTTTTCATAAACGAAACCGGATAAACTATACTTATGCAGGTAAAGCTGATGGGCGAACGTCTATCACCTTTACCTGTAGTTTTATATTCCCGTTGAACTCGTTCTCATCTACGGTATATACCATATCGAAAGGGCCTTTGCTGATGAGCTCATACTTATCAGCCATCCCAAAACCGATACCATCCATGATATCGCCGTTCTGTTGATGTACTACGAACTTGATGTGGGAGTCCTTTACGATACGCGAATAGCCTCTGTAGTCGTACACATTGCGTGATACAAATACAGGGCGCATATTACCCGGACCAAAAGGTTCGAACTGACGAAGCAGATTGTAGAAGGCAGGTTTTACATCACTGATGTTCAGCTCACAGTCTATCTCTATCTCTGGTATCAGCATCTCAGGCAATATGGTACGTGATACTACCTCCTCGAAACGAGTAACGAAGGCACTAAGATTATCTGGGAGCATGGTCATACCGGCAGCATAAAAGTGACCTCCGTAATTCTCCAGCAGATCTCGACACTCGTGTATGGCATCATATACATTGAAGCCCGATACAGAACGTGCAGAGCCTGTGACCTTGCCATTAGATAGCGTGAGTATGATGGTGGGTCGGTAATAATGATCTATGAGACGAGAGGCTACTATACCTACTACGCCTTTGTGCCAATGTTCCTGAAAGAGAACTGTGGACTTGCGTTGTTGCATGACCTCGTCACCCAGTATCAGGTCCAGTGCTTCCTGTGTGATGTTCTTATCTACTTCCTTACGATCGAAATTATCGGAATGTAGTGCAGCAGCCAGTGGACCTATCTTGGCAGGGTCGGGCTCTACAAAGAAGTCTACAGCTTTGCGGGCATCGTCCATACGGCCGGCGGCATTCACACGCGGGCCTATAACGAATACCAGATCGGAAATAGATAGTGCCTTCTTAACATCAGATACTTCTTTGAGTGTCTTGATAGCCAGGCAAGGGTCTTCGTTCACTTTCTTCAGCCCGAAGTAAGCCAGTACACGGTTCTCGCCATCTATAGGTACTATATCTGCAGCTATGCTGGTAGCTACCAGATCTAAGTATTGGTATACCTTCTCCATTGGTACATGCCAATGCATGGCCAATGCAGAGATGAGTTTGAAACCGATACCACAACCACTGAGTTCTTTGAAAGGGTAAGGACAGTCAGGCTGTTTGGGATTGAGGATGGCCAGAGCCGGAGGCGGCTGATCATCGGGAGTATGGTGGTCGCATACTATGACATCTATCCCCAAAGACTGTGCCTCTGTAATAAGCTCGAAAGACTTGATACCGCAATCGAGTGTGATAAGCACATTATAACCATTGGCATGTGCATGTTCTATACCGGCTTTAGACACACCATACCCTTCGCGGTAACGATGAGGGATATAGAATGCTAAGTGACCTTCGTAATGTTCTTTGAGAAATGAATATACTACAGATACTGCAGTAGTACCATCTACGTCATAGTCGCCATACACGAGTATCTTCTCGCCTTTCTCTACTACAGTAGTAATGCGTTCTACGGCGGCTTGCATACCCTTCATCAGAAAGGGATCATGCAATTGCGAAAGCGAGCAGCGAAAGAAAGTTTTGGCTGTATCGTAATCGGTAATGCCCCGCACTGCCAATAGCTTACATATAGCAGGGTGTACCCGAAGTGCTGTATATAGATCTTTTACTTGTTCTTCGTTAACAGGTTTTATCGTCCACCGTTTGTCAGGCCTCATTTTCCCAGATCCAATTGTTGTATAGAGTGGTAGTAGTCAGTCATCCACTTGTCTAATTTTTTACAAAAACTATCCTGCTCTATTTCTTTAAGGAAGTCGCCTTCCTGCATGATATGACGTAATAGATGGTCTTGAGCCTGAATGCACTTCAGTGCAGTATCATATGGTGCGTGACTAAAGGATACCATCTCATATACCGATACAAATTTTTCAGGATAGCGTTTACCTAATTCCTTTTCTATTTTCTTACGCTCCAGGAAAGCAGGATCTGCTACCTTATCGCGCATCTCTACAAAGTTCAGCAGAGCTAACTGGGCCACTGCATCGCCATTAGGTTTTCTTTTGATCTCGTATTCTTTGAGTATTGTATCCCAATTGTCCTTATGCTTATCCAGCAAGCCGGAGAGTATGGTACAATCCTCAAAACCTGCGTTCATACCTTGCCCATAGAAAGGCACTATAGCATGCGCAGCATCGCCTATCAATGCACTCTTATCCTTGTAATGCCAAGGGAATATATGCGTAGTAATAAGTGAAGAAGTAGGATTGGTAAAGAAATCATCAAGGTATGTAGGCATCATAGGTACTGCATCAGCAAAGTGCTGTTGGAAGAAAGCAGCAACAGCTTCTTTTGTTTGCAGATTGGCAAATGAATTCTCCCCTTCGAAAGGCATGAATAAAGTACATGTGAAAGTACCATCTGTATTTGGTAATGCTATCATCATGAACTTGCCTCGAGGCCATATATGCAGAGCGTTCTTTTCCATCATCCAGCCATTGCCCGCTGCCGGTGGTATGCACAATTCCTTGTAACCGTATTCCAGATAGTTTTGTTTGGCATTCACCCTATCCATATGCACATAACTATTGCGCAGTGCGGAGAATGCGCCATCAGCACCAAAAAGCAGATCAGCTGCTACTGTTTTTTCAGTACCATCAGGTAATTGGAAATGAGCACGATTCTCAGCTACATCTACTTTGGCACAACGATGTTCGAAATGGAGATTTACACCAATATCAGCGGCCAAAGACATTAGTTTCTTGTTCAGTTCTCCACGGCTAACAGAGTATATGGCTTCGTTGTTCTTACTATAAGGTTGGAAAGCCGTATTACCATCAGCCTGATGCAAAAAGCGACCATGCATAGGTATAGCTAATGCTTCCATTTCGGTTTTCAAACCAGCCAGTTCCAAAGCATGCCATCCGCGTGCGCTCATAGCCAGATTGATAGACTTACCGGCAGAGATAGAAGCTTTACGCATATCGGGGCGACGCTCATATACTGCTACTTCATGACCGCGTTTGCGTAAGATGATGGACAGCAGGGAACCCACTAAGCCTGCACCTAAGATGGTAACTGAACGTGACATAGTATTATTTTAAGGCAAAATAATGAAAATACGCTCAAGGTAATTATGTTATTTCTTTACATAAGTGTAGCGTATTATAGTAAGTAGGTGGATACATATAATATCAAAGAATCATATTCAAGGAAACTAGTTTAATGCGCATTCTGTACAATTCGATGTTAAAATTGGAAATACCCCCTGAAATGGATAATAAAAAAGAGACGGAAGTTGTTACTTTTGGAACTCATATATCAAAACCTCATGCGACTCGCGTTCTGGAAAAAACCCGATCAGGAACAAGACCTAAAAACGAAAAAGAAAAAAGCCGTATGGCGTGAATGGGCAGATGCACTGGTTTTTGCCATAGTAGCAGCTACTATTATCCGTACTTTCTTTTTTGAAGCTTATACCATACCTACAGGGTCTATGGAAGGCAGTTTGCTGGTAAATGACTACCTGTTCGTAAGTAAAATGGCTTATGGCCCACGAGTGCCAATGACTCCATTAGCAGTACCACTGGTACATAATACTATGCCATTAACAGGTGGTAAATCATATAGCGAAGCTGTGAAATGGGGCTACCATCGTTGGTGGGGATTTGGGAATGTAGAGCGCAATGACGTAGTGGTATTCAATTTTCCGGCAGGAGATACTGTAGCATTGGAAGTGCAACAAGAAGTAGACTACTATACTCTGTGCAGAGCACAAGGCAGAGAGAATGTACATAGTATGTATACCATCATCTCTCGTCCGATAGACAAGGAAGAAAACTATATCAAACGTTGTATAGGTGTTCCGGGTGATAAAGTAGAGATCAAGAACGGACGTGTATACATCAATGGTGCACCAAACGTACTATTCCCACATTCTCAAACATCTTATCTTGTCAAAACAAACGGTCAAGCTATTTCATCAGATGTGCTGGAAGACAATAATATAGCTGAACCTAAAATGGAAGATGGCTATTACAAATTCACATTAGCCAATGACCAAGTAGACCTTATTAAAAAACAAGCGGGTGTAACAGCTGTAACACCGGATGTAGAAGCTCCCGGAGTAGTAGGAAGAAGCCCTTTTGAATGGGTATTCCCTTTTGATACTGCTAACTACAAATGGAACAGAGATAATTACGGACCTATAACCATACCTAAAGCAGGTGTAACAGTAACACTGAGCCCACAGAACATTGCCTTGTATCGCAGACTTATTATTAACTATGAAGGTAATAAGATGGAAGAGAAGAATGGCAAAATATACATCAACGATAAAGAAGCTACCAGTTATACATTCCATATGAATTACTACTGGATGATGGGTGATAACCGACACAATTCAGCTGATTCCCGTTACTGGGGTTTTGTACCGGAAGACCATGTAGTGGGTAGGGCATCGTTTGTATGGTTCAGTAATAATAAGAGCCTGTTCGACATCAGGTGGAAACGATTATTCCGCAGTATACATATGTTGGAAAGATAAACGCATTAAGCAATATGAAAAAATACCTAGTCTTAGCTACTTGTTGTACCATGCTATTATTTGCATGTGGACAAGGAGGTAATAATACAGCATCAGGAACCAATACAGTATCAGGAAGTACTAGCCCAGGTAAATCATTATTCACCAGTAAATGCGCTGTGTGTCATAGTTTGAAAAATGACAGAACAGGACCTAAACTGGAAGGAGCTATAGCCCGATGGAATAATGATACTGTAAAGTTGAGAGCCTATATCAAAAACTCGCAAGAGTTTGTACGTAACGGAGATCCTTATGTAACAGCATTGTTCAAAAAATGGAATTCAATAGCGATGCAGACATTCCCTGACATGAGCGATGCACAGGTCAATGACATCATTGATTATATAGCTAAGGGGCAAGAATAAAGACTATCCATACAATTCTACTTCAATATCTTTACTAGTATAGCCAAGTGACGTTAAACGTTGCTTGGCTTCGTCTATCATTACTCGCCAGCCACATAATAAAAACAGTGCAGCAGGCTTATTATCCTTATGAATAAGTGATTCGTAAACGGGGTGTACATAGCCTTTATGCCCTTGCCAATCCTCTCTGGAAAGAGTGACATGGTAAGAAAAATCATGCATTGATTTCTCCAAAGCTTTCATCTCATCTGCATAGAAGATATTATCGCTCTTACGAGTGCCATAAATGAGATGTATGTTCTTGTGAGGTATATCGTGTTTATGAATGTACTGTAGCATACTGCGGAATGGAGCAATACCTGTACCAGTACATATGAGATACAAGTCTTTATCTAACTGATCAGGCAAAACAAATACACCCTGTGGCCCACGTAAGGTCAATTCGCTACCTACTTTTATTTCATTGAATAGATAAGTAGTAGCTAGACCACCATCTAAATAAACGATCAATAATTCAATGACATTGGTACCATCAGGCATAGATGCAATACTATAACTACGCCAGCGTTTGTTGCGCTGTTGGTGAATAGGTAGATCTAATGTTATGAATTGCCCGGGTTTGAAATTGAAAGAAGGGGTTTCGGGTAGTTCGATCCAAAACCTGCGAGTATGGGGAGAGGCCTGCTCTATCTTTTTTACAATACCTGTTTGCCACTTAGGGATCATGCTATCGTTTGTGATGTAAAGTTACGAAAATCAAAAGGCTGAGATGTATAAAGATTATTTTTCGATAGTTGTATCAGCTATAGGCATTCGCTCTGATTCCGGCTTTTTAATCCATGCCTTATAATTATTGCGTATCCACATTTTTAGTTCCAGATCCGTAGCAGCACGTGCAAAATCGACAGATAAAGGATAACTATTCATGAAATAAGCTAAAGTATCGCCTTCTAGACCTGTTTGCTTTTGTACTATCTCGGGGGTGTATCTATAGTCTATATACTGCTGCTGCTCCCATTTCACAAAATTCTTCTGGAACTTGAAAACCTGTTTGCTGCGTTTAGATAAACGCTCAGCTATGAAAGATGCCGGGCTCATAACAGATGCATGTTGGGTACCTAAAGCCAAATGGTAAGTAGCCTTGCGCTCCATAGAATCGATCTGGTATTTACTGAGTTTGGAACGGAAAATGTATTCCTGCAATTCATAATTGAGAGGTATCATCTCAATGCGTTCCCGCTCTGTACCTAAAGTAGGTGGCATGGTTTGTTTGACTACCGCATAGCCTATGAAGGAGAAAGTAATGAGATCTCCGCTCTGTGCGGCAATGGAGAATTCACCATTCTCGGCAGTATAAACAGATACCTGACGGGTAACATTGGTAATAGAAACAGGATATAATGGGCTACTATTCTTACCATCAAGTACCAAACCACGCAGCGTCTGTGCCTGAACGGCCAAACTGCAGAAGCTGCATAATATGATATAAAAGTAACGCATGATATATATGTGGGCTAAATTATACATGCAAAGGCTGTAAAGTGCATACTCCTGCTGTTTTTGGCAATACTTTAAGAAATGGTAACAAGCCCTTTCCTATCAATTATTGACCTATATCGTTGTTTAATAAATGGTTTGAGTTTATTTTGCTGAAAATCTGAGTTATGTCTGATACATCATTTTACCAACGCCTACAGAAAGACCTGAAAGATATTACCGATGCCGGTATCTATAAGAAAGAACGCATCATCACATCGCCACAGGGCGTAGAGATAACTGTGAATGGGCGCACTATGCTTAATTTTTGTGCCAATAACTACTTGGGACTTTCTTCTCATCCAAAAGTGATAGAAGCAGCCCATAAAGCAATAGATACACATGGATATGGTATGAGCTCTGTACGCTTTATATGTGGTACACAGGATATTCATAAAGAACTGGAAACCAAACTATCTAAATTCCTGGGTACAGAAGATACTATATTATATGTAGCTTGTTTTGATGCGAATGGTGGTGTTTTCGAACCATTGTTAGGTGAAGAAGACGCGCTGATATCCGACGAACTGAACCATGCCTCAATAATAGATGGTGTGAGACTGTGTAAGGCACGCCGTGGCAGATACAAGCACAATGATCTGGCCGATCTGGAAGCACAATTGAAACTGCATGCAGATGCACGCACTCGTATGATAGTGACCGACTCTGTATTCTCTATGGATGGCACTATAGCACAACTGGATAAGATATGCGATCTGGCAGATAAGTATGATGCCATAGTAATGATAGATGAAAGTCATTCATCAGGCTTTATGGGCAAAACAGGCCGTGGAGTACATGAACTATGTGGTGTGATGGATAGAATAGATATCATAACAGGTACGCTGGGTAAAGCACTAGGTGGAGCATCGGGTGGTTTCACCAGCGGTAAAAAAGAAGTAATAGAAATGCTGCGTCAACGCAGCCGTCCATATCTGTTCTCTAATACACTGGCTCCTGCTGTGGTAGGTGCATCTATAGCTGTATTGGATATGATCAGTGATACCACTACCCTGCGTGATAAGTTGGAAGAAAATACTCTATACTTCCGCCGTAAGATGACAGAAGCAGGTTTTGAACTGAAACCGGGAACACACCCTATAGCACCTATCATGCTCTACGACCCTGTACTGGCGCAAAAAATGGCTGCCCGTATGCTGGAAGAAGATGTATATGTGATAGGGTTTTTCTACCCGGTAGTACCTAAGGGCCAAGACCGTATACGTGTACAAATATCTGCAGCACACGAACGTCATCATCTGGATAAAGCAATAGCTGCATTTATCAAAGTAGGTAAAGAACTGAATGTGATCAAATAATATTCTCACAACTACCAATAAAAAAGGGACGCTAATAGCGTCCCTTTTTCTATATTCCAAATACATACTAATTATCTAATGATGCTGAAATGCCTTCTTTCTTTTTCTTCAACCATGCTTTAAACTGGAAGCTCAGCAAGCACATTACCGGCACTACTATCAGTGTAAGAAAAGTAGCAAAGCTTAGACCATAGATCATGGTCCATGCCAGTGGCGACCAGAACGCAGTACTATCACCACCAAAGAAGATGTGTGGATTGAGTTCACTAAACAAAGTAGCAAAGTCGATATTCATACCTACTGCCAAAGGTATCAGACCTAATATGGCTGCTGTAGCAGTAAGGATCACCGGCGTCATACGAGTACGGCCCGCCTCTACTATAGCATCATAAGGTGTCATGCCTTCCTGTAGCATCAGATCCATAAACTCTACCAGTAGAATACCATTCCGGACAACAATACCTGCCAATGCTACTATACCTATACCACTCATTACTATAGATACACTTATCTTAAAGATACCTACACCCAACAATACACCGAATATACTGAAGATGATCTCACTCATGATAATGACCGTTCTGCTGAATGAGTTGAACTGCAGTACAAGTACCATAAATATGAGACCCATAGAAATCAACATCGCATTACCCAAGAAGCCCATTGTTTCTTTCTGATCTTCCTGATCACCGGCCATACGAAGGCTCACACCACTAGGTGCTTTGAAATTACTGAGCTCACGTTGTACTGCCTGTACCACTTCATTAGGGTTATACTCTGTCAGTACATTAGATGATAATGAGATGATACGCTTTTGATCCTTACGTTTGATACCACCATAAGTAGTAGCATAACGTACATCGGCAAAGGCACTTACAGGCACTTGACGAATAATACCACCCATACCCATATCGCGGAATATAATAGGCATATTGCGAACTGCATCTATATCCTCACGTTGTGTTTTTGCTAAGCGTAAAGTGATAGGATAGTCATCATTCTGATCGCGGAAACGAGAAATCTCTTTACCAAATACCGCAGTTCTGAGGTTCATAGCTATCTGGCCTGTAGTGATGCTTTCATTATTCATACGACCACGATCTATATCAAATACTATCTCAGGTTTATTGGCCTGAAAGTCGCTACGCAATTCTTCAACACCAGGTATTTGCTTATCAGATAGGTAACGCTTCAGATTGTCGGAAGTGCTTACCAGTGAATCCAGATTATCGCCTGTAATTTCTATAACTATAGGCTTTGGCAATGGTGGGCCTCCTTGTTCCCTATCCACAGTTACTTCAGCCCCAGGTACATCTCTTACTGCCTTACGTATCTTTTCCAACAGATCGGTAGTAGAGATACCCTTACGTTTTGCAAACTCTACATAAGCCACTGTGATCTTACCCTTATTAGGGAAATCTCCCAGCTCACCACTATTTGGATCTACTGCACCGACTGTTACGTTAGATATAATGGACTTTACAGCAGGATTCTTTTTACCATGCTCTAAGTCTATATCAAGTGATTTGTATACTCTGTCCTCTAGCTTGTGGAGCACAGTATTAGTATATGCCTGATCTGTACCCACGGGCATATTCAGATATACATAAGTGAAATTAGGATCACCACTAGGGAAGAATACTACTTTGCCACCCCGTACAGATAATATAACTATAGCTGAAATAAATATGAGCACAGTGATAAGCATAGTCGTCAATGGTCTGTGTAATGCCTTTACTAACCAGCGGCTATACCATTCTCTAAATGCAGGCCATGCTTTGTTTTGGAAAGAATGTATCCATTTTTCGAATACGAATTTTTCCAGCAAAATGAATAAATAAATAAAGATGATAAAGTTGGCCATGCCCCATGCCTTAGACATATAGCATATAGCAGCCAATGCCAAGAAGATGATCATAATGACCTTATCCTTCTTCTTGAATTTTCTGGCACCTGTATCTGCCGGGTCATGCGGTTTCATAAAGCTCACTGCAAAAACCGGATTGATGATATATGCCACTACAAGTGAAGCCAGCAATGTAATGATAAGCGTAACCGGCAAGAAGAACATGAACTGACCGATAACGCCTTTCCAGAAAGCCAAAGGAATAAAAGGCATTAGCGTAGTAGCGGTGCCGGACAATACCGGCAAGAATACCTCTCCTGTAGCCAGTTTCGCGGCTTTTACTATCGACATTTTACCATTATCAAAAATACGATGTGTATTCTCTATCACCACTATCGCATCATCCACCACTATACCTAAGGCTAGTAGGAAAGAGAAGAGTACGATCATGTTCAAAGTAAACCCGATACCAGGCATCACTAAGAATGCCACAGCACAAGATAATGGCACTGACATAGCCACGAACAGGGCATTTGTCACACCCATGAAGAACATCAAGATCACTGTCACAAGTATAAAACCAATGATAATGGTATTTACCAGATCGTGCAATGTATTACGTGTAGCGTCAGATTGGTCACCTGTGGTTACTATACTCAGATCCTTAGGTAATTCCTCTTTCTGCATTTTCTCTAACAGAGCTTGTATCTTATCAGATGCATCTATCAGGTTCTTTCCTTTTGCTTTTATGACATTCAGTGTAATTACATTCTTTCCATCCAGACGTGCATAACTCTTTTGTTCTTCGTAACTATCGCGAACATCTGCTACATCCTTTAGATATATGGCTTTACCCTGTTGGTTCTTTATCAGGATATTCCCTATTTGAGATGCATCTTTGAACTCATTGCGTATACTAAGTATGCGCTTTTGAGAATTCATAGCTACCTCACCGGCAGTTACTGATGTATTCTCAGATGCTATGGTACGTTCTATATCATCGAATGTGAGACCCGATGCTACCATTTTAAACATGTCCACATTGATCTGTATCTCTCTGTCCAACGCACCTATTATGTCTACGCGTTTTATCTCTTTCAGCTGTTCTATATTATCCTTTACGCGGTCGGCGTATTTTTTCAGTCTGTTCAAGTCATAATTACCGGATATATTTACATAAAGTATTGGCAATTCTGATAGGTCAATATCCTTTACCTCCGGCTCATTAGGCAGGTTCTTAGGCAAGTCTGTTCTAGCCTTATCCACAGCATCTTTTACGTCACGCTTTGCCTGATCTACTTTAATGTCTGTATTGAATTCTACTATCACTACTGAGTAATCCTGAAATGAATTACTGGTCACTTTCTTTACACCTGTCAGATTCTTTACTTCCTTTTCTAGATGCTTGGTTACCAGATTTTCCATATTCTCAGGAGAAGTACCCGGATATATCGTCTGTACGATGATCTGTGGTATCTTGATCTCAGGAAATTGTTCCTTAGGCAGATTCATATAGGTCATCAGGCCTGCCAGCGTGATGATTATGGTGATTATATATACAGCGGTACGATTATCTATCGCCCAACTGGATGGTTTAAACTCTTTGAATGTATCTTTCATTGGAGTGTTGTTTGTCTTGATATATGCACATTAGAACACGAGTGTTCTTTGATTGATATTCTGCTAACCCTTATTGTACAGCTACTGTACCACCATTGTCTACATTCTCATATCCTTCTACGATTACTTTATCGCCTGCCTTCAGCCCGTCTGTTATCTCTACCATACCATTTGAGTTACGTCCTGTTTTTATACTTACAACTTTTGCTTTATTGTTAGCATCTACTATATATATCTGCTCACCTTTCGCTGTATTCTGAATCACAGATATAGGTACTACCAACGCATTCTTGTTTTCGTAGTTAGCTATCTTCATCTTACAAGACATATTAGGATGCAGCTTGCTATTATTGTTCAGGCGTATTTGCACTAAGAATGCTCGCGATATTGGGTCAACAGCCTGTGCTACATAGGTAAGTGTAGTTTTGATAGAGTCATTGGTATCCGGGAATAACAATATGGCTTTATCACCTTGTTTTACTTTACCTAAGTAATTCTCACCCAGGCTGGCTTCTGCTTTGAGCTGGTCGAAACTTACAACTCTGATACCTGCCGCACCCGGCGCTGTGGCATCACCTTCTTTAATACTTACCGCATCTACCATACCATTTATAGGCGATACTATACGGTACATATTGCGTTGAGCTATCAGCGCATCACGTTGTTTTTCAGCACCTTCATATTGTGCTTTAGACTGCATCAATTGCACTTCAGTGCCTATATTCTGAGCCCACAGTTTTTGTTGTTTATCATACAAAGACCTGAACAGGTTCAGTTGTACTTCTTGTGCCTTTATTTGTTGTTCTATAGCAGATACATCCAGTGATGCCAATAATTGGCCCTTGCTTACATGTTCGCCACCATGCACCATCACACTCTTTACTGTACCAGGCATTTGCGGGGTAGCATTTACGTTCTGGTAGCCATTTACTTGCGACTGCACCTCTATATACCCTACAAAGTCAGTTGTCTGCACTTGCATTATGGTTACAGCAGTAGCTTTCTTAGAACTATCTTTATTGGCAGCCTCAAGTTTCTGAATTTTCAGATCCAGATCTGCCCTTTCTTTTTTCAATTTTACTAGTTCTGCTTTAGGGTCCATCTTCTGTCCGCCCCCACAAGATGCCAGTATAAGTGTACTCATCAATAAATAAACAGTGCGTTTCATGCTATATCGTTTAGTATGTTATTGTTTTTATTTAAATTGTCCCAATGCTTTTAAAAGATCTGCTTCTGCATTCACTACATCCAGCAAAGAGCTGAAATAGTTATTCTGAGATTGCAGTTGATCTGTTTGTGCTTGTGTTACCTCCACATTACTACCTACTCCGGCTGCATATTTCTTATGTGCCAGATCCAGTACTGTATTAGATAGTTCCATATTCCTTTTTTGACTTTCCAATTGTAGCAATGAGTTCTTAAGGGAGGAACGTGCCTGTGCTGTTTGGAAATCTATGGTCTGCTTAATATTTTCTAAATTATTATTGGTTTTCTCTACATTCAGTTGTGCTTCTTTCAATTGATATTGTCTCAATTTCCCATTATAAATAGGCACATTTATTTGTAAGCCTGCCATAGAATTAAAAGCATATTGAGAGAACTTCATTACATCTCCAAAAGTGAATTGACCATAATTATATCCCATGGCACCAAATGCAGCAATGGAAGGAAGTGCCGTTAGCTTATAACGTTTTACATTATACTCATACAATTTCAGTTGCGTTCTGTTCAGGTTATATTCTGTTCTTCTGCTATAGTCCAGCTGTTCATTCACTAATGTCGATGCTTGAAGTAAATGTTCATCTATGGCAGTATCTGTTAGCACAATATGCTGATTGATATCCATACCTATCTGATATTTCAGTAATTGTCTGCTTAGTGTCAGCATATTAGATATGCGCAAACTATCTGTAGCCAGATTATTTACTTGCACATTGGTACGGTCCACGTCTATCTTTTCAGCAAACCCATTAGCTCTTGTTATTTCCAGATCCCTGGCCATACTACGAGCATTTGCCAGCGAGCTTTTAATAATAGCCAGTTGTCTGCCTGCAATTACTAATGCATGATAGGCTTTCTGCACATTATAACGTACTTCTTCTTCAGTCAGTTTTCCACTCTGTCTAGCTAGCTCCATTACTGAATTCCTGGCTTGTACGGCTACCAATACACTACCATCAAATATTACTTGCGATGCACTTAAACCCAAAGAAGCTGCATATGGCAATGAAAATGAAATTCCAGCCACTGTATTAGGAGGAAGTGGTTTACCAGTTGTATTAAAAGTACTTGCATCAATAAATGATTTTTGAGGATTGAAAAAATCATCTAATTCTACTTTACCATTTAACTTCGGATATGCTGCAGATACCAGCTGATCGTTCTGTGCCTTCTGTATCTTCACATCCAGCAGTGCATTCTTTACAGCAGCATTATGTATCAGTGCGTAGTTGATACATTGTTGCAGGCTCAGTGGTGTGGCATCTTGTTGTGCATTTGCTGTAGTAGTCATTCCTATTGCTACCATACAAATGGCAGTGTACATTAACAGTCGTCTCATATTTTCGATACTTGCTTTAGATATGTTTCTTTGTATTTACGGTACATTTTTTCTCCTTTGGGTGTCATGATCCCATACATAAAATGCTCAGTCAATTCACGCTTCACATATTGCAGATCATAACGATCATTTACCAGTGTAGATGATTGGAATACTAACAAGGCTGTTTCCATATGATAAATAGCCATCAGCTCCGCATTGATATCAGGTCTGTACAAACCTTCTTCTATACCACTTAGTATATTATTACGCAGCATTTCTACATCCTGCGCTATTATTTCTTCTCTGAAGATCTTATAACCTTCCGGAAAATAGCGTTGCAGTTCCAGCATAGATAGCGGATTGATTCGTTTGCACATTTCCTCTACCATTTGCATGATGCGTACCATAGCCTCTATGGAATTTTCAGATCCCTCTACCAGTTGCTGGGTAGATTCGAACATCTGGCGCTTATACCACAATACAGCCTCATTAACCACTTCCTGCTTGGTAGCAAAGTGCTGGTAGAGTGTCTTTTTAGAGATACCCGCCTTTCTGGCTATATCATCCATCGTTATTGTCTTGAAGCCATATTGGCGAAACAATTCGGCGGATACACTGAGTACTTTACCTAAATGATCCATAATTCGGGGCAAAACTATGGAAACTTTTTGCATAAAAATAGTTTCCACGGTATATTTTATTTCTATTCACCCCTTCAATAAATACTATAATGCTTGTAACTGATTGATAAACATGTACTCGCTTCCGTTCTATATATCGATTTTCAGCATCTTAAAATTCCCCTATGGTTACAGAATAAGGTATTATTTTTATACAGTAACAGTAAAACATACTCGTATGAGCTTTTGGAAAGACTTTAAATCCTTTGCACTCAAAGGTAGTGTTCTGGATCTGGCTGTCGGTGTTATCATTGGTGGTGCATTTGGCAAGATCGTTACCGCTATGGTAGAAGATATCATTATGCCACTTGTAGGTTTTATTACCGGCAAAGGCGAGATGTTCGTAGATAAGTTTATGGTGCTGAAACCCGCTAAGGACGGGGATGTCTACAAGTCTCTGGACGAAGCACGTAAGGCGGGAGCCAATATTTTCGCTTATGGTCATTTTATACAGACCATTGTAGATTTCTTTATCATCGCCTTTTTTATCTTCCTGACCATCTGGTCTATAGGCAAATGGAGAGCTAAACAGGAAGCTATATTGGCTGCCCAACCTTTCGGCCCTTCAGGCACAGATAAACTGCTCATGGAAATTCGCGATATATTGCAGGAACAAAATGCCAATAAAAAATAGCACATATCACAATTATAGTGCAGTTTAGCACGCTTTTTGTACAGTATTTAAGACATGGCAACAGGAAAAATATACGCAGATGTACTAGCTCTGAAGGAAAAAAAGAAGAGTGGATTTGCCGTTTTGGTTGACCACGACAAGGTGCTTCTGACGGACATTCCATACTTAGCAGAACTTTGC
>Ga0194037_1001541_pt1 | contig 16502 bp, 16 predicted proteins | sample JunL306m_MetaG_FD_148653 | JGI IMG/M metagenome (GOLD analysis project Ga0194037, IMG submission 148653) | Anoxic zone freshwater microbial communities from boreal shield lake in IISD Experimental Lakes Area, Ontario, Canada - Jun2016-L304-6m | ecosystem: Environmental > Aquatic > Freshwater >...
AAGGTACCAGCTTTGACCTGTTGGTGATTAGTGTATGATCAAGAGGAGACAAATATCACAACGCAGAAGCCGAGGGCGCTTTTTACCGACTGAACCGGCAGGATGAGCCCTCATCGCTCAATTTAGGTTTCACATATACACGCACACGTTCACACTTACCCCACCACACTCTCCCCCATCAAAACATCCCTCACCTCCCCAACACCCCGCACCACCGCGCAACGCCAGCACCCGAACCCTCCGTGAGTGTTCACTGCCTGCACCCACTCTTCCAGATACCGCTGCTTCACCTTGTCCTGCTCGGTCTCCTGACCCTTGGTTTCAAGAATGAGCATGGTGCCATCAGCAAGGCATACCAAAAAGTCTGGCCTGTATTTTCGGACAACGCCGCGATAGATGTAGAGAATCTCGAATCCGAGGTGGTCGTTTTTGGCCCAGGCGGCAACCAGCTCACTGTTGTCGAGCACAAAGGCATCGGTTGCTTCCCAGGTGCTGTCGTGGACGCTGACGTTGATGTGCGATTTTTTGGTTCGCTCGCAGGGTTTGCCGGTGTACCAGGTACGCATGTCGGCTGTTGAACGGAGTGGATGGTCGCGGTCGAACACCGGCATGAGCTTTTCGGTGTTTTCCTGACGCACAGCATCCCAAACGTGCTGCACTACCCGCGACATGTTGAGGGTGATGATGACCCGGCGACGAAGCTCATCCTGATAGAACAGGGGTGGAGAAATGGCAATATGCTCTGAACGGATGAACTCTTCAACAATGCGCACCAATTGGGCAAGCAAAAGCTCCCAGCCTCCCCTCCATGATGGGCGCATCTGGTCAAAAACATCCCGTGCTGTTTCAAAGACAATGCGCTGCTGGCGGAACTCGCGGGCCAACTGCTCCAGTTCAATGCGATTGACGAAGTTCACGTTCGGTTTTCCTTCAAGCACCGGGGCCAGTTCAGCCACCTGCAACGCTTGTGCAGCATCAAGTTCCAGCGTCGTGACCTTGCTCCAGTCGATCTTCAATATCGGGTAAAAAAGGCGCTCAAGACGCACCACGTTTGGCCAGCGGATTTCGAACTCCACCTTGGCGGGATCTGCCTCAACGATGGTTTTGGGTGAGGGCGGAGGAGGAGGGCCATCTGTGCCACCCTCATGGGGCAAAAAGGTAAAGGGCACCCCGAAAATATTGACATATTCCGGATCAAAGAGCCCGGTCACCGGGTCCACCTCATAGGAGGTACGGCGAAGACCGCGCCCCACCACCTGCTCACAGAGCAACTGACTGCTGAAGGCACGGAGACCCATAATATGCGTTACGGTACGGGCATCCCAGCCTTCGGAGAGCATCCCGACCGAAATGACCTTCTGAATGCCCGCCCCCGGCTGCCCCGGCTTGCCAACCGTATCAACCATTCTGCGCAACAATTCAGCCTGTTTTGCCTTGGTCAGTTTGCGCTCTACCGGCGCTTCAGTTTCATCGACCTCAATGGCCGCGTCAACTGCCTCTGCCGTCGATACCGGCTCCTCTCGCTCTTCTGCGTCACTCAGCACCTTCGAATCAATGTGGAGGATGCGCTCCGGATCGCACAGCTCGTCAATGTGAATCCGGCGGGAGTCGAAGGCGTGCTTCACCCGTGCGGCTGTTTCCGTGCGGTTGCAAACAGTTATCATCACCGGCGAAGTGGAGAGGCCCGCCTTTTTCCAGGCTTTCCAGGTTTCCCGCCAGTCGTAGCCCAGCAGATAATAGGCGTTCAGAACAAGGTCGGGCAGCGGCTCTTCCGGTTCGGCCTTTCGGTTCAGGTCATCTTTTACCTCCGGGTCGTTGTAGATGTGGTAGAGGCGTGACTTGTAGGTTGCCGCATCAGGCCGGGCATCATCACGAACCACCACCCGAGGGGTTTTGACGAGCCCCGATTCGATGGCATCGTTCAGGCCAAAGTCGCTGACAATCCAACTGAAGAGCGCCTCTTCGCTGCTCTTTTTGCCTGACGGAGTGAATGGTGTAGCAGAAAAATCGTAGCAGGCGAGAATACCCCGTGAGCTGTGCAGCCGGTCGAGCCCGCCAATCCAGACGGTTGCCTCTTCGGCGCTCTCTTTCATATCTCTGGTGCGGAGGTACTTGCCTTCCGACTCCCAGTTGACACGCCAGGCATGGTGCGCCTCGTCGTTGATCACCAGAAGGTTGCGGGCGTTGGCCATCTCACCAAGCACCTCGCGGCTGTAAGCTTCGTCACTTTTCGTGCCGCGCTTGTCCACGCTGCGCCGCTTCTTTATCTGCTCCTCGCTCTCCCAGGCCAGGGCGTGCCAGTTGCGCACCAGCACCTTTCCCTGCCGCAATTTATCGAGCATGGCTGAAGGCACAATGTTGAACGCTTCATAATAGTTACCCTCTCCCGACGGCTCCAGTACCGCCAAACGGCTCTTGACCGTCAACCCCGGTGCCATCACCAGCACATTTTTGGTAAAACGGCTATCCTGCGGGTAGGCCACCTTGTTCAGCACCTGCCAGGCAATGAGCATCGCCATAACAATTGTCTTGCCGGAACCGGTGGCCATCTTGCAGCATTGACGCACAAAAGCCCCTCCATCACCGGGAATCTCAATCCCGACGTGCTCGGCAGCAGGCGCTTCGGTCAGCCATATCAGCGTCTCTATCGCTTCCAGTTGGCAAAAGAAAAAACGGCGCGACTCATACTCTTCTGCGTCACGCCAGTGTTCAAGCAACCGGCTGGTAATACTCGAAACCCCCGGATAGCCCGCCTCACGCCAGGCACGAACACGAGGACGAATCTGGTTCACCAATGGGATTTCAACAAAGATGCCAGGATCATCGAAAGCCTTTGAATCGCCCGAAGCGACCACATATCCGGCTGAACGTCGCCCTTCAACCAGGTCAAACGAGCGCGACTCACGCTGATAGCGCCAGTGACGTTCCGGCTCCACATAAGGAGTATTGATAATCAACCGGTCAATCACGCTGAACCTCCACCTTCAGAAAAGTGACGGCAGCTTCCCTTGACGATTGGATATCGGCATCACTCGCCCTCTCTTTTCTTGTTTTTTTCAATATCTCATCGCGACGATCACGGATGTGGAAAAAGTCATTGGAGACCAATACAGCTCCCTCCTTGCACGCGACATAGACAAAAGCACGATCGGCATGTTCGTCAGGCTCGTGCATCACGCTTTTGATCTTGACCATCAGAGCGTCTGTTCCATCAAGCTCAACCTCACGGCGAATATCCGGGTTCATCCAGAACCTCAAAAGAGGCAACTGTGGCCTGGTTTCATCCAGGTTTCTTATGATTGGCACTATTTTTTGCTGATATTCATTTCCGATTTTTCTGGTACTGTCCACAAGCAGTTGATACTGCGATGTTATCAATGCACCCAGCAACTTGTCGATATGCGCGCCGGTATTCTCCGCAGGATTGAAGAGATGCAGAAAGATGTTTGTATCTATTGCTATAAACAACATTCATGCTCCCATTTCAATTGCTTCAATAACATCTGCTCCGAAAAACTCCATAGGAAGGCCTTTCTCCAAAGAACCATCAGCCCGAATATCAAGATTTTTTACTACTGGCACCTTTTTTTCATCATCCACCGTAAAATAGGCAACCGTTATCTCCTCTGGTTGTATCAGCCCCTCTTTAACCAGACGTCGAAGCCGAAGCAGCACATTGGCGCTGTGTGTTTCAATGATTGCTGGCACTTTTTTTTCGCTCCAGAGTGCCGCAAAAAATGAACCCAATTCCAACTGCGCCGTAGGATGCAGTTGCGCCTCCGGTTGCTCAACAAGCAAAAGTTGATATGGATCGTGCATGACTCCCTGAATAAAGAGTGGCAGACATTGACTCACACCAAAACCGAAATCTGCAAGATAACTGACAGCCTGCGTCCTTTTGTTGCGAGCCTTGACCTGTGTTGAAAGGTTGGCAATCTGGGAGCTGAACAAGAGTTTGTCAACATCTGCAACAAGATTGGCAAATCGGGCAACAAAGTCAGCGTTATTTCGTTGCGCTGGATCACTGAAGAGACGAACCAGGTGTGAAATGGCATACTCACCGCGTTCACCCACATCCCGTGGTGGCGGGCTTCCGGCCTGAACGGTTCGAATTGACTCCTCCCGAACAGGTGAGAGATGCCGGATTGAGGTAAATTCATAGCGCAGACGGTCGAGAAACTGCTCCGCTACACCCGATTCAAAAAGATCATGTAAACTCTCTGTTCGCCTGCTGAAACGGAGAAAGCCGGTATTGTCAAGATTGGTTGCGCTTTTTTTGAATATCTCAATATCGTCAATATCCCCCCTGACGGCATGATGCCCAAACTTGAACTGTTGAGCGTATCGCACCTGACCACTGATTGTAAACTTTGCAACGGGTGATTCACGGGTAACGAGGCTTTTCGGTACATCAAGCGAAAGCCGAATGTTATCACCCACCTCTGTAATAACCCGTTTATTGCTGAAATTTTCCCATAATTGACGAATATCTGCTGCAGGAATATCTTTGGTTTCCGTCTCAATTGAAAATTCAAAGCTCCTTTTTTTACTCCGTGAATTTTTGAGATTACTCCATGCACCCAACTGAACAGCTCCGCCATCGGTAACAAAAAATTCATCACGTTGCGACTCCAGCGTCTGACGTAACATTTGCAGAAACTTGATCAGTGAGGATTTTCCTGCGCTGTTGCGGCCAATCAAGATGGTGATCGGTCGAATTCTGACCGATACCTCCTCCTCAAAGCCTCTGAAATTCGAGAGCGTAATGTTTGTTATCATCGCATAAACTCCTTTATGTTACCCCAATAACCTTGAGCGATTCAACGCCACGGTCATCGACAATTTTTACCGCTACCCGTGAGTGGTTGCCCAGTTCAAAAGGCAGTGAGAGGGTGCCACGGTAGGCTTCGATCAGCTCTTCGTCAATCTCGGCTTTCAGATTTTTGGCGAGCCTTGCCCAGCCATCGTTTTCGCCAGCTTGCGGAAAAAAGACCTGACGCGGGAAAATGCTCCGCCCGTCATAGTCGGTATCAAGCAGCCAGACGGCAATCTGCTGGGCATTACCTGATTCTATGGTGCCGGTTCTGGTGTTATAGTAATCGAAGCCATACACCTCCAGCTCCCATTTCCCCTGATGTTCACCGCGCTGGATTTTGCGAAGCGACACATCAGGTTGCCCAATAAGCCAGAACGATTCACTGCTGGCCCGTTTTTTCTTCAGGTCATCGGTTAACAGATCGGCATTCATCTGCGCCTTGAGCAGGGTCACACCGGGCCAGTTGGTTTCGTCAATATCTTTTGCTGCTTCAGAATCGAACTGGAAGGCGGCAAAGAGAATGAGCTTTGGCCTTGGCACAAGGGTTTGCGCCTCTTCGATTGCCTGGGCAACCTGGCGCTGCTCAAGGGGCGCATGTTCCGGGCCAAATGAGACGACGATTCGTTGAGGCTGGCTGGCTGTGCCCTCTTGGCGGATGAGACCATCGGCGCCGGGGCGGGTTTCGCCATCAGCATGAAGATAGTGGCACCCGGGCAGCGGCTCCAGGCGAGCAAAGCGAATCTGTTGCCCCCCTTTGCCGCGAAGTCCGGTGCGTGAGAGTTCATCGCGCCACTCACCCTGACGGAGAGTCTCACCAGAGCGGGCGATGGAGAGATCGGCAGGTTGCGGCGTACCATCAAGCAGTTCATCAACCGACTTGACTGAAGGCGCCGGGACAGCCTCGACCGTGAAGGGGCCGCTTACCCGTCTCTTTTTACTGTCAGGAATCGGCTGGTCGTAGAGAACAATCGGTGAAGAGGCATCTTCCGTTGAGAGTATTTTAGGAGATACGCATGGTACAGTTTTGTACTTGAACCCACTGCCAACCCCTTCTTTTGGATGTGCCAATTCGTAATAATCAAACACAGCAGTCATCATGCGCTGTCGGGCCAGGGTGAGCGCCACGCGAGAGGTGTCGCAGGTGATCCAGCGCCTGCCCCACTGCTCGGCAACAAAGGCGGTGGTGCCGCTGCCGCAGGTGGGGTCAAAAACGAGATCACCGGGGTCGGTGGTCATCAGGATGCAACGGGTAATGGCCTTGACAGCGGTTTCAACGACATACTTTTTCTCGGCTGGGTACATCTGGGCTGACCAGACATTATTGATACGCCGCCCGGGAACTTCATCTTCATACTTCTTCCACCTGAGTGAAGCTTGTCCATCGGCAGCATCAAGGCGCCCGATTTTCGCCAGATAGTCCATCCCCTCCTTGGATATTGACCATTGGCGATTAAAGGCACAAGGAAATAACCGGCCATTCCATGCGTAAGAGAGAGAGCGTCCTGTCGTTGAAATACCTTGTGAATCCAGTCCTGTACGACCATAAATCCGAGCACCTTCCGGTAAATTGCTGTCTGGGTCAAAACGCTCATGATTCAATATTTTGCGACAATTCCCATCAGGAAGCTCAACCATGGCATACGAGCTGAAATACTCGATTATCTCAGATCGAGTCAGTGGCTCATAAAGCTGACGGTATTTTACTTTTGTTTGATCTTTTGCGTACCATAACAAGTAATCTGCAACTTGTGGGAGGGCTGCGGCGGAACTGCCACTGGTTGTTGCAAAGGTGATGGTTGCAATACGATTAGCAGCGCCAAACACCTCATCCAGCACTACCCCGACACGGTGCACGTTCTCATCACCTATCTGCACAAAAATGCTGCCCGACTCAGTCAGCAAGTCACGGGCCAGTAACATGCGGTCGCGCAGGTAGGTCAGGTAGGAGTGAATACCAAGCTCCCAGGTGTCACGAAAAGCGAGAATCTGCTCCGGCTCGGAGGTCAAATCGTCATCCTTGCCATCCTTCACATCGCGCTTGTTGACAAAGGGCTGAAAGTTGGAGCCATACTTGATGCCATAAGGGGGATCAAAAAAGAGCATCTGCACTTTGCCCGCCATCCCCTCCTTTTCGAGCAGTGAGTTCATCACCAGCAAGCTGTCACCCGCCACCAGACGATTACTCCATCCGTGGGCATGCTGATAAAACTTGATGGCTTCGCGCAAAGGCGGATTCTCATCAAACTGTCCAAAAAATGACAACTGCGCGTCATCCGCCTTGATTTTGCGTACCGCTTCGATAATGCTTCGCGGGTCAATGCGCTCATGAACATGCAGCGAAACCGTCGGGATCTCAAAAGAGGTATGCTCCGTCTTGCCAGCCCAGTGCAGTTGAGGGTCAAGATGCGGATCGTAGGCATAGCTTTTTTTAGCTCCGGCATCAGGGTCAGTCTGGGGTGTCACCAACCCCACAGGCGGATTGTTCACCCTCAGCTTGTCTTTATGCTCGTAAGACTCAATCGGATGTTTTGTATCGACTGACTGTTTTTTTGCCATTGAAGTTGGATGCCTTTAAGTTCATGTCGATAGTTTCGGTTGGTACGCTCATCCTGACCGGACAGTGTACAGGAAAATGCACGTGATAATATAGGTAACGATTTTGAATAATTGCGGTTGTTGGGTGTGTGGTTTTTTTGATTAGCCATGCGGCAATAATCCGGATCCATTTCGACCTTGATGCTGTTGCGCCCATTTTCATGCTTGCAATCATGGAGGCGTCTGAACTGCAGAAAGTGCCAGATGATCGGGTTCAGGTTATCAATGCCAATGTAGCGGCAGGAAAAGCAAATATCGGCTTGGAGAGAAAATCAAGATAGCGACGGCCACTCAATAGGTCATAACCAGCCCGCCGATGGAGAGCCCGGCGCCAGTGCCGACAAGCAGGAACTTCTGCCCTCGCTGAAGGTCGCCGTCACGCACCGCCTGGTAAAGAGTCACCGGAATGGATGCCGCCACACAATTACCGAGCCATTCAAGAGTGTGCATGATTTTTGACTCCGGCCACCCGTAACGCTGAAGGAGGAGCAAGCCAACCTTGCTCGACTGGTGGGGAACAACAAGGTCAATATCGCTCAGGCTTTTTGAAAGGCCCGCATAGAGCTCCTCAAGAAAAGCTTCATCAAAGCTCCGCACCATGCGAAGCACTGCCGGACCATCCATCCTGAAAAAATCATCATCGGAGTTATGGTCAGCTTTGGCGGGATGGCGTGCCGATCCACCTCCCCTGATGGCGGTAAAAGAGGCTCCATCACCATAAGTTTTGAAATGGGCGTGGTGAATGGCAGCGCTGTCATCCGAGCCTGAACGAGTTACAACCAGAGCCGCCGCCGCATCACCCACCAGCGTAGCCGACTCAGGCTCCTTCAGATTAATACCGCACGAAGCGATATCGGAACTGACGATGAGAATCGTGGTGTAGCGCCCGGTAGTGAGGAAGGTTCCTGCCACATCAAGAGCGGTAATACAACTGAGGCAGGTCGTGTGCACACTCATGGCAGGAATCCCCGAGCTGCCAAGACCGAGTTGCCGCTGAATCAAGGCGCCAGTATCAGGAATCGCCTGTTCAGCGGTACCGGAAGCATTAATAATAAGACTGAGCTGGTCGGGCCTCAACCCCGCCTCATCAAGCGCCTCTCGCGCTGCCTCTGCCGCCATAAACGAAGCCGTTTCGGCAGTAACCCACCGCCGTTCACGCACACCATTGCGCCGCTCCACCCATCCGGCAGACAGAGCCCAAGTACGCTCAAGCTCAGCACTTTGAACGATACGAGAAGGAAGATACCGGCCAAGGCCAATAATTTTAAGAGGCAAATTGACGTCCATACACCGCTACTGATAATTCCCTGCGACTGTGCAAAAAAAGAGACGACACAAGGAATGTACCATAAGTTCCACTATTTCAGCCACGCACCTTGACAACACCCTTGTGACCTGCCTGCCGATTTTGACGCAAACCCAAACAACAGTTTTGTCAACACAAGAGCAGAACTCAGTTGATGGACTCTACTACAAACTCTGTTCAACCTTCACCATACCAAAGCCCATCGAATTCTTTTCACCAAACCCGCACTCGTAGCCAACCTCCATCAACTCACGGGGAGCCATCAACCTGAACGGTGCAAGCGTCCCCTTGATCTTTGTCTCATCCGAACGCCCCTCCTTCAGCGTAATCAGCTTCTGAACCTTCCCATTCATCCGCTCCACATAAGCCTCGTCTATGGCAAAACCAAACTGCCCACTCTCGCACACAAACGGCCGCCCATGCAGCACCTGATACTTCCGGCAAAGGTTCTCCAGTATCACCCGCTCAAACTCCTGTTCACCCGGATAGAAAAACTGTTGATACTGCTCAGGCTCCCGCTTTGTCGTGCAAACGAGGGGTGAGAGCATGATAAACGACATATCACCGCTCAACTCCGGCTGATCAAGCTTTCGCACCGTCTCCACGCGGAACCGCTCCTTCCCAATCCAGACAAAGGGCTCCTGCAACAAACCAATCACCAGATGTTCAATAAACTCCTCCTTGGGCGAAGAGATGGTAACATGCAGCAAAGCCTCAGCCGTGCTCATGGCACCATTCTCGTACATCACCCATTTACGGCGATTGCCCGGATAAAGCGGCAAAAAGGTAAACAACTTGAACGACCTGTTTGCAAGCCTGTACCCCTTCCGCATACTCGCTTGAGCTGTTATCGACAATGTTGTAGATGAGGGAAGAGATGAGATGGCTGTTGTTTATTGGAAGCATGACGGTACGCTTGCGGTGGGAGAGTTCGAAGACGCTGTACTGCACCGCCAACCCATATCCCTCAAGGAGTTTATGGATTTTCGTCCAGCGACGGTCGTTTTCGATATCGTAGGTTACAAGAATGAATTGCATCTCTCTTCCTTCTCTTTTTTCAGCCCAGCTCCAGTCTCTTTTTTGCCGGGCAAACGTTGTACAACTCATGATCTTCATTGATGCTGATGCCATCGTGAACTGTGGCTTTTTCAAAAACAAGCTTTGCTGTGGAAAAAAAATCGCTTGCTTCGGCTTTCAGATACCGCGCTGCCATGCGGCAATAATCAGAATCAGTTTCCACCCCAATGCTGTTGCGCCCGGTTTTCAATGCTGCAATCAAGGAGGTACCTGAACCACAGAAAGGATCAAGCACGGTATCACCTTCAAAGGAGAACATCCTCACAATTCGTAACGCAAGCTCAAGAGGAAAAGGTGCTGGATGCTGTTTTGTTGAGGCCCCGGGAATAGTCCAGATCTGCTGAAACCATCGATTAAAATCATCTTTGCTGATTCGGCTGGCATCCCGTTGCTCTTCACTGGGCTTACGGTAGCCTCCCGGCTTTCGCTGCATGAGAATAAACTCCATATCATTTTTGATAATGGCATTCGGCTCATAAGGTTTGCCAAGAAACTTTGAACCGTTGGAAACCTCGTAAGAGGCATTTGCAATTTTGTGCCAGATAATCGGGTTCAGGTTATCAAAGCCAATATGGCGGCAGGAAACGCAAATATCGGCATGAAGCGGAAAAACAAGATGCCTCCCAAAATCACGCCGGGCAACACAAACATCCCCCACAACACACACAAGGCGCCCTCCAGGCACAAGAACCCGGTAGAGATGATGCCAGACTTTTTCAAGTTCAAGAAGAAATACCTCATAATCATCAATATGACCAAGCTGATCCGGCGATTCGTTATACCGCTTCAGATTCCAGTATGGTGGTGAAGTTATAACAAGATGCACAGAATCATCATCCAAAAAAGAGAGATCACGGGCATCTCCATTAATGAGCCTGTGCAGCGTATGGGGGCTGTTGTTCATAAAAATGTACCAATATGACCCGTAAGAATTTTTGCAAAACGTTCCAGCGAAAGATCTTCTGCCGGTACATGAAAACTACCATCGATACCCTCCGTCCCGGAAGAAGTTATAAAAGCCGCAGCAGTATAATGCCTCTCAAGCACGAGTTTACGACAAAAAAGTTCATAACGACGCTGGTATGATGCACCTTCAAACTCCGGAAAAACCTTAAAATGAGGTTCTTTAACCTTCACCGGACGGATTGATGCCTCACACTCTTCCAGCATAAAAAAATATCCGAGAAATGGCTGTGGACTGTCAAGATAAGCATGTTCACGATATGCCGTCCATAAATCGAGCGCACTTCCCATAGCCTCCTCTGTTCGGTTATTGAAATTGTTCCCGAAAGAAGGACCCACTTGTGATTTTGCTTCAATGGCGGCAATCAGCGTTTGATTTCGGACAACAAGAAGATCCCACTCTTTTGTCGGTCTGAAATATCCAGGAAGTTCAACAGACCTCTTTCTGAAGACATACTGCTCTGCAATACCGGCATTGATAATGAGTTCCGTGAACAAGTCAATAAATCCATCCATCTGGGCACCACCGGTAACAGCGCTACGCAGACCCTGATCAGCCTGGCCGCTCGTTTCCTGCCGTTCCAATTGTACAGCCCTTGTTTGCCAATAATGGGCAACCGCCCTTTCGCTCCGCTTTGGTAATTCCTGAAGTATTGCGGCGTTCATTGTCGTTTTATTTGCCTTGGTTCATAGCGGAAAAAATAAAAAATACGTAATTTAACGCGCAATCGCGCAGACATTGATCGCCTTTACCGCTTGAATCGAACTGCTGCTACGTTTTCAGTCGGCACTAATTTAACCTCAATAACCCGGAGCAACCTATGGGATGGCTTTACAATCAGATGGCTTTGCCTGATACACTCTTTCAGGCATGGAACAAGGTGGTTTCGAACGACGGTATGGCCGGGTACGACAAGCAATCTATTACCGACTACTCGTGGCACATCGAGGAGCATCTTGCTACCCTGAGCAGGCAACTATTAAGCGGCACATACGAACCACAGCCGCTCCTAAAGCTCGTAATGCTGAAACCAAACGGGAATCTGCGCAACCTTTTGATTCCGACGGTGATGGAGCGGGTTGCGCAAACCGCAGCGGCGATAGTGCTGACACCGCTTGTGGAGTCGGAACTTGGAGCCAATACCTTTGCCTACCGCCAGGGGTTGTCGCGCATGACGGCGGCCCGTGAAATTGAGCGACTGCGCGACCTCGGCTATAACTGGGTTGTCGATGCCGATATCAGAAGCTTTTTCGATACGGTTGACCACCCGCTGCTCTTTCAGCGCTTTCGTGAATTTTGTGACGACGAAGAGCTGCTCAAGCTGATTGAGCGATGGCTGACTGCGGAAATTGTTGATGACCACATAATCCCCGCAGCGCCCGGATTGTTCTCTCTCTTCTACTCCTCAAGATCCCAGTCCGACCCATCGACAACAGAATCAGGTAATCCTATTGCGCCTTCGATATTCGCAGCAAGAAACTCAACTCCATTGAGAATCGCTTCACTGAAATCTGCGCCGGTGAGATCCGCTCCAGTAAAGTCACTTCCCTTGAGATCAGCTCCACAGAAGTTTGCATGATCAACGAAAGCCTCAAAAAAGTCTGTTCCCAGGATACTGGCATCCTGAAAGTTCACCCCGCTGAGGTTAGCATCGGTCAAATCAGCGCCACAAATGGTCGCCGCAGTGAAATCTGCATTTTCAAGCTCAGCTCCACTCATATCAGCGCCATTGAGCAAAGCCAGGCTAAGGTTTGCTCCACTAAAGTCTGCATTCCAAAGTATTGCTCCGCTGAGATCAGCCTCACTGAGGTCGGCACCACTAAGATTAGCGTCACTGAGAACAGCTCCATTAAAACTTGTTCCACTGAGATTTGCTCCGCTGAGATCAGCCTCACTGAGGTTGACACCACTAAGATTAGCGTCACTGAGATCTTGATCCTGAAGGTCCACCACACTCTCCGGATTTTTTCCGCGAGTTTCATTCCACAGTGCAACTGATCGTAACAGCAATTCTGCGTTCAACATAGTATTATTTATTTTTGGCTTGGTTAACATCTTACGACAATAATGAGAATCATGATGCCATTTTTCAACAAACGGCTCCAACGTTGCTCAAAAGTTAATGTTTTTTTCAACCAACGATATCCTGAAAATTCTGAACTGTTGAAACGTCAAGTCAACTTGCCAGGAACCAAACTGGTGGAGCAGAGCCTGTGGTCAGGTGGTTTAATAGTTTTGTTTTGATTATTTGTTTGATTGGGTTGAGTGCATTTTGTATACTTGAAACATATACAAAAATACCATGAAGATTTTTAAGGGTATAACAGGGTTTCAATGGGATATTGGCAATCTCTCCAAAAATTGGGAGAAACATCAAGTATCGAGTGCTGAATGCGAAGAAATATTTTTCAAGAAGCCGTTGATAGTTGCCGATGATGAAAAGCATTCTTCCATAGAGAAACGATGTTTTGCGTTATGCAAAACTGATGCAGGGCGACGGCTTTTTGTGGCTTTTACTGTACGTGCAGAAACCATTCGGGTGATATCAGCACGGAGTATGAATAATAAGGAGCAAGCTATTTATGAAACACGAGAGAAGGGTAATTCCTGAATTCAGGAGTGAAACAGAGGAACAGGAATTTTGGGAAACGCATGACTCAAACGATTATATTGATTGGAATAAAGCCACGTCAGCACTTTTCCCCAACCTGAAGCCAACGATGAAAACGATTTCGCTTCGCTTGCCGGAACCTATGCTCAACCGCTTAAAGGTTCTCGCTCATGAGCGTGATGTGCCGTATCAATCGCTCTTGAAAATGTTTCTCAAAGAGAGGATTGATAGAGAGTTGCAGTAAATTGAGTGTCTGCGCTGCAAAACCTGAGATTTTGCGGATTTTTATGGCCGACCATGAAAAGCAACAAAAAAATTGATACTGCACCCCATGAGCACAAACAAAAAAGTTCTTGTTGGTATTTCGGGCGGGGTTGACTCTGCTGTTACCGCCTGCCTGCTCCTGAAACAGGGCTATCAGGTGACCGGCCTGAACATCAAAGTGCTCGACTCCCTTGATGAAAGTCCTTCGATTCAGCCTTCGCCGCTCGTTATCAGCGACCATCCCGATTTTCAGATTCCGGTCTTTACGCTGAACCTCAGCCGCAAGTTCAGGGATGATGTCATCAGCTATTTTCATGATGACTATCTTGGAGGCAGAACGCCAAACCCCTGCATGGTCTGCAATAAAAAAATCAAATGGTTCGGCCTGTTTGAGGGAGCTAAGATGCTCGATGCGGAGTTTGTCGCTACCGGCCACTTTGCCTCCACCTCTTTCAGCGACGGACGGTACCGGCTTTACAAGGGAGTTGATCCAGAGAAAGACCAGAGCTATTTCCTCTGGATGCTCTCCCAGAGCGATCTCGCAAAAACCATCCTGCCGCTTGGTGCACTGACCAAACCGGAGGTACGCAAGCTGGCACGAACGTTTGGTGTCAGGGCGGCTGAAAAAAAGGAGAGCCAGGAGATCTGTTTTGTTCCCCAGGACGACTATTGCAGCTACCTTGCCGGAGCCATCCCCGGCCTTGCTGAAAAGGTAGCGAACGGCGACATTGTGGATGAAACCGGCAAGGTGATTGGCAAGCACCGGGGCTACCCTTTTTACACGATCGGCCAGCGGCGCGGGCTTGGTGTTTCGGCCAAAGTCCCGCTCTACGTGACAGGGCTCGACACGGAGCACAACCGTCTTCAGGTCGGGAAAAAATCTGCACTTGAAAGCCGTCGTTTGGTTGCCTCCGGGCTCAACTGGATCGGTATTGAAAAGCTGAGCAGCCCGATGGAGGCGCTCGGGAAAATCAGGTATCGTGACAAAGAGACCCCCTGCTCTCTTGAACCACTTGAGAACAATGATGTTGCCGTATCGTTCGCTTCACCAAAAAGCGCCATTGCATCCGGGCAGGCAGCGGTCTTATATCGCGACACCGAAGTGCTCGGCGGCGGCTTTATTTCAAACGTTCTTCACGAATCTCAACCATAAACCATTTCTGATATCATGCTGCAACGAAGACACCTTTCACTCACCTTTCTTGATCTTGCCCCTGCCGCGCCTGAACATGCTCCAATCATGATACTGCTGCACGGCTATGGCAGCAATGAAAAAGATCTGATCCAGCTTGCACCTTCACTGCATGAGGGGCTGCGCTATATCAGTGTTCGTGCTCCACACACGCTTGATATGGGCATGTTCGGCTGGTTTCCTCTCAGCTTTACCCCGACCGGTATTACTGTCGATTATACCGCAGCGGTAGAAGCGGGCCTGCAATTCATCAGTTTTGTCAGGGATATTCTTGCAGAGTACAAACCCGTCGGCAACAAGGTTTTTCTGATGGGATTCAGCCAGGGGTCGGTGATGAGCTACATGACCGCCTTCAGTGAACCGGAGTTGGTGCACGGAGTTGTTGCCTGTTCGGGGCAGTTGCCTGAGACACGCCCAAAGGATGACAACAGCATAAGAAACATCCCTTTTCTTGTGCTGCACGGTCTCCATGACGATATCCTGCCAATAGCCAAGGGGCGGGCCTCCCAGGAATGGCTCCAGCAGCGGGTGGATGACCTCACATACCAGGAATATCCGATAGCTCACCAGATTGCTGACAGCGGTATTGAGCTGATTCACTCCTGGCTGAAAGAAAGGGTGCCTGAACGAACGTAATTTCCGGGGTTATCCGTATATTCCCCTTTTTTTAACCGCCGCCATGCCTTAACAATGAAAGACGAATGAAGGACACCCTTTTAAGCCTGCTTGAACAGCGCATCCTTGTGCTCGACGGTGCGATGGGCACCATGATTCAGCGCCATAAATTAAAGGAGGAGGATTACCGGGGCGCACGGTTTGCCTCACACTCCCATCCGCTCCTTGGAAACAATGATATGCTTGTGTTGACGCAACCGGAGATCATCTACGCCCTCCATTGCGACTTTCTTGAGGCTGGCTCGGATATTATCGAAACCAACACCTTCAACGCCAACCCGATTTCCCAGGGAGACTACAATGCCGTAGAGCTGGTGAAGGAGCTGAATGTTGAGGCCACTCGCCTTGCACGACGGGCCGCCAACGACTATACCGCCCGCAACCCCGACAAACCGCGCTTTGTGGCCGGTTCCATCGGCCCGACCAACAAAACGCTCTCCCTCTCCCCCGATGTCAACCGTCCCGGGTTTCGCGCCGTCACCTTCCGTGAGGTGGTCGATAACTACATTGTTCAGCTCGAAGGTTTGATGGAGGGCGGAGTTGATCTGCTGCTCGTTGAAACGGTGTTCGACACCCTGAACTGCAAAGCTGCCCTCTTTGCCATTGAAGAGTTTTTTGACCGCACCGGCTGGCATGTGCCGGTGATGGTCTCCGGCACCGTGGTGGATGCCAGCGGGCGCACCCTATCAGGCCAGACCACCGAGGCTTTCTGGACTTCCATTGCCCACCTGCCGGATCTGCTCTCCATCGGCCTGAACTGTGCGCTGGGCTCAAAGCAGATGCGCCCCTTCATTGCGGCGATGGGCGGTATTGCTGAAAGTTATGTGAGCGTCTATCCGAATGCCGGACTGCCGAACGAATTTGGTGAATATGACGACTCCCCGGAATACATGGCCGCCCAGATTGCCGACTTCGCCACCTCGGGATTTGTCAATATCGTCGGGGGATGCTGCGGCACCACTCCACAACATATCAAGGCAATTGCGGATGCGGTCAAGAATC
>Ga0194037_1001542_pt1 | contig 16492 bp, 18 predicted proteins | sample JunL306m_MetaG_FD_148653 | JGI IMG/M metagenome (GOLD analysis project Ga0194037, IMG submission 148653) | Anoxic zone freshwater microbial communities from boreal shield lake in IISD Experimental Lakes Area, Ontario, Canada - Jun2016-L304-6m | ecosystem: Environmental > Aquatic > Freshwater >...
TTACTTCAATAACCTGGTAGCTACTAAACACGAGCTATTAAATAATTGGATCACACCCGTAAAAGATAGTTGGCTTTCTGCTAAAATTCCTGCTGAAGTTAGTTCAGTAAAATAAAAAAAAATAGATGTATCAGGTATACGGAATTAAAAACTGCAACACCATAAAAAGCACCCTCGACTGGTTAAAATTAAATCAAATTGATTTTGTGTTTCATGATTATAAAAAAGAAGCCATCACGGAAGAAAAATTACAGGATTGGTGTAAACAAAAAGGATGGGAAATATTATTGAATAAAAAAGGGAGTACCTGGAAGGCATACGATATCAACCATCAACGAAAAATCGTAAATGAAAAAACTGCTATCGCTTTTTTATTGGATAAGAATAGCGCCATTAAAAGACCGATCATAGAAAAAGACGGCAAAATTGTTGCCATTGGATTCGATGAAACAGGCTTTACTCTTTTGTTTGGGAAATAAATTATTTAAAAATCGATTTCAACATCTCATCCAACTCTGCACCCCTTAAATTCTTTCCTACAATTCTACCTGTTGGATCAATTAACATATTTGCAGGAATGGATTGAATTTTATAAATCTGTGCCACAGCGTTATTCCAGTATTTCAAATCACTTAATTGAGTCCAGGTAAGACCATCAGCTTTAATAGCATCTAACCATCTCGATTTTTCCTGATCCAATGATATACCTAAAACTGTAAAATTCTTTGCCTTGTATCGGTTATATGCCCTAACAAGATTGGGATTTTCCTGACGACAAGGGCCACACCAACTAGCCCAGAAATCCAGCAATACATATTTCCCTTTAAAAGAGGATAGAGATACAGGTTTGCCAGTTACATCTTTCTGTGTAAAGTCAATTGCCATTGATCCCACTGATCCTAACTTAGCATCATTGATGGCTTTACCAAGTGCAGTAGCATACGGTCCCTTTAAAGCATTGCCAGAAAATTTTGTATAATATGGTTCTAATTGAGATGTACCACCTTCCATTAAAGGACTGATTGCATATAGAACAAAAGGCGATACAGAAGATCCTGGTTTTTTATACATGAAAGCAGATGCAGAATCGATGACTTGTTGTTTCAAGTCAGTAAACTCTTTCATCATCGTTGAACGAAGATTCTGGTCTTTCTCTTGATTAATTTTCGTAGCTAAGCCATTGAGCTTTTCTTTATATGGATCGAGCAAGTTTTTAAACTCTAGGTAATCCTTTTCAGTTTCAGAACCAGCAAACTGAAATGCTTTTACATTGCTAATATCCCCAATTATGGTTACGAGTTCGTTTGTAATAAACAAATCTGAGACTTCAGTAAGTCCTGAAAAACTAAGTATACATATATCAGCATTCTCTAACTTTCCTTTTAAAACAAATTCGCCACCAAGGGAAATAGCAGATGCAAGAATTTTACCTTCACTACCTGATTTCAAAGAAACTTTGGTACTGTCTTTAAGACCGTTAATTTTTGCTTTTATTTCAAACCCGTTTGCATTTTGAGCAAATGAAAAAACAGGTACTAAGAGGAATAATAATAAAAACTTTTGCATAATTATTTAGAATGACGACTTTTTAATATTTCAACAACTTGATTCAATTTATAACCTTTCGCATTTAGCAGTAACAAATAATGGAACATTAGGTCTGCTGCTTCATTCAAAAATAAAGCTTCATTATCATCCTTTGCTTCTATCACTAATTCAACTGCTTCTTCTCCAACTTTCTGAGCTACTTTATTAATTCCTTTCGAAAATAGGCGGGCCACATAAGAATCTTCTGTGGATGCCTTCTTTCTCAATTCTATAATATCTTCCAGATAATTTAAAAAATTACTACTATGATTTTTTTCCATCCAACAAGTATCAGCTCCGGTATGGCAAACTGGTCCTTTTGGATGTGCTTTGATTAGTAATGTATCATTATCGCAATCTACAGCCAATGTTTTGAGTTCCAGAAAATTACCGCTTTCTTCACCCTTGGTCCAAAGACGCTGTTTACTTCTACTAAAAAAAGTAACCCGACCCAATTCTTCCGTTTTTTGCAAAGCTGCTTCATTCATAAATCCCAACATCAATACTTTTTCAGTATCATAATCCTGAACAATAGCAGGAACCAATCCATCGGCATATTTTGTAAAATCAATTTTCATGTCTCTTTGTTGTATTTACTTATATTCTAACTACGATTCCCTTGTCATTTAAATATTGTTTCAATGCTGGTATCCCAATTTCTTTAAAATGAAATATACTTGCAGCTAGAGCGGCATCAGCCTTCGCTATTTCAAATACGTCCACAAAATGCTCCATCGTTCCACCACCCCCAGAAGCAATTACCGGAACTGGCAATAGTTCAGCCAATCTTGCTGTAATATCCAATGCGAACCCTTGTTTAGTACCATCGTGATTCATGGATGTAAGCAAAATCTCTCCTACCCCCAAATCTACAGCCTGTTTTGCCCAATCCACACATTTTGTATTTGTTTTAACGCTTCCTCCATTCAAATACACATACCATTCTCCATCTAATTCAAGCTTAGTATCGATAGCGAGAACAATGCATTGACTGCCAAATTCTTTCGCCAATTCATTGATTAATAGTGAATTTTTAAAAGCTGCTGTATTTACTGAAATTTTATCCGCCCCATTTTGCAACAACACACTTACGTCTTCCACACTACTAATACCACCACCAACTGTAAAAGGGATATTGATATGGTGTGATATTCTGTTGACCAGCGCACTGAGTGTTTTTCTTTTCTCATTCGTAGCTGTAATATCCAAAAACACCAGTTCATCTGCACCTTGTGAAGCATAAAGAGCACCCAGTTCAACAGGGTCGCCAGCATCACGAATATTTTCAAAATTTACCCCTTTCACGGTACGCCCATCACGAATATCTAAACAGGGAATGATTCTTTTTGTAAGCATTAATTTGTTCCTTTAATAATCTATAACAAGTATTTCAATTCGTTCAACTGGATCCGACCTTCGTAAATGGCTTTACCCACAATGGCTCCAGAGCAACCAATTGCTTTTAATGCATGCAAATCATCCATTGAACTAACTCCGCCACTAGCTATAAACCAGAGCGAAGGAAATTGGTCAATAATTTTTTTATAAAGATCAATTGCTGGTCCTTCAAGTTTACCATCTTTACTAACGTCTGTACAAAAAACCTGTTGAATACCCTGGCTCACATAATCTTTCAAAAAATCATATATATCAATATCAGTGGTTTCTAACCAACCAGCAATAGCAATTTTTTCTGATTTAACATCTGCTCCTAATAAAAATTTATCAGCACCGTATTCATTTAACCAGCTAACAAAAACTTCTCTTTGCTTTACTGCTAAGCTTCCAATTGTAGCATAAGCCGCTCCAGATTCAAACACGATTTTTAAATCTTTGTCTTGTTTAATCCCTCCACCAAAATCAATGCTTAAAGTGGTGCTCGCTGCGATTTGTTGCAATACTACCCAGTTTTTTACTGTACCTTCTTTAGCTCCATCTAAATCAACTAAATGCAATCTTTTTAAGCCAGCACCTTCAAATGCTTTCGCAACTTCCAAAGGATTTTCGTTGTAGATGGTTTTCTGTTCATAATCGCCTTGTGTGAGACGAACACATTTACCATCAATGATATCAATAGCAGGAATTATTTCCATGAGTTAATTTTCTAGAGTTTGATAAAATTTTTAAGGATCTGTTCTCCAATAGCTGCACTTTTTTCGGGATGAAACTGGACCCCATAAAAATTATGTTTATGCAAAGCAGAACTATAAGGTAATACATAATCTGTTGTGGCAATGGTATGTTCTCCTTTTGAAGCGTAATAACCATGAACAAAATAACAATAACTATTATTCAACAACCCACTAAAAAGCGGTGTTTTTAAATTGTAAATCGTATTCCAACCAATCTGCGGAACTTTTAAATGTTGCTGACTCTCTGCGTCTGGATTAAATTTCTTAACCTGTTCTTCAAATATTCCTAAACACTGTGTATCGTTCTCTTCACTATAAGCGCACATCAATTGCATTCCTAAACAAATGCCAAGAACTGGTTGTGTTAAATTTTTAATGATATTATCTAATCCCCTTTCTTTCAAATAATTCATTGCAGTACTGGCTTCCCCTACTCCAGGGAAGATTACTTTATCAGCAGATCTAATCAAAGCTTCATCATCCGTTACCAATGCTTCTATACCAATTCGTTCCAAGGCATACAGCACCGATTGTATATTACCTGCATTGTATTTAATGATTACTAATTTCATTTATTAAATTTTATTGGCACTAAATAATGCTACTTAAAAATTGCTTTACAGACAAGGCAATGTCTTTTGTATGCTCTAATGCTTTAATAAAAGCCGTTCCTATAATGGCACCATTTGAATACTTTGATGCCGATTCAAATGTTTCTCTATCTTTTATACCAAATCCAACTAAAACAGGATTTGCTAATTTCATTTCTTGTAAACGAAGCAAGTATTTTTCTACAGCATTAAAATCTTTTTCACTCCCTGTTGTGGCTGATGAACTTACTGCATAAAGAAACCCGGTACTCAATGCATCTAACTTTCTTAGTCGCTCTTCTGAAGTTTCTGGTGTAACAAGAAAAATAAAATCAAGTCCATTCTTTTTAATGATGGCTCCAAATTCAGTTTCAAATTCAAGTTCAGGCAAATCAGGAAGTATTAATCCATCAACCCCCACAGCTGCCGCTTCTGCACAAAATTTTTCAAATCCGAATTGTAAAACAGGATTCATGTAACCCATTAAAATAACAGGAACTGAAACTGTTTTGCGCAAATCTTTCAATTGTTCAAAAAGAACTTTAATGGTCATGCCATTAGCCAAAGCAATATTACCACTGGCTTGAATTACGGGTCCATCTGCAAGCGGATCACTATAAGGCATGCCTAATTCAATGATATTTGCGCCATTCTCTTCAAGGGCTTGCATCACAGAAATGGTACTATTCAATTCTGGATAGCCTGCAGTGCAATACACATTTAAAACCTTCTTGTTTTTACGAGCAAATAATTCCTTTAAACGACTCATGTATTTATTATTATCCTTTCAAACTATTAATCAACCAATTTTAATTCTTTGATATAAGTAGCTAAATCTTTATCCCCTCTACCACTTAAACACAATACCACACTATCTGTTGGTTTCAAATTCATCCTTCCTAAAACTGCAAATGCATGTGCTGTTTCTAGAGCAGGGATGATGCCTTCCGTTTTACTTACATGTAAAGCAGCTTCTAATGCTTCATCATCTGTTGCACTTAAAAACACGCCTCTTCCAGATCTAAATAAATGAGCATGTAATGGACCAACACCGGGATAATCTAATCCAGCAGAGATACTATGTGGTTCTACTACCTGTCCATCTTCTGTTTGCATCAAGAGGCTTTTACTGCCATGTAAAATTCCTGGCTTACCTAACTGTGTAGTTGCAGCACTCATGCCGCTATAAACACCATGACCAGCAGCTTCCACTGCTACTAATTTTACAGATAATTCATCGAGAAAATGATAGAAAGCACCAGCTGCATTGCTTCCACCACCTACGCAGGCCACCACATGGGTAGGTAATTCATTGCCGGTTTTTTCTTTTAACTGCCAACGAATTTCTTCGCTGATAACGCTTTGAAAACGTGCCACCATATCCGGATAAGGATGTGGACCCACAACACTTCCAATAATATAATGTGTGTCATTAGGATTATTGATCCAATCGCGAATTGCCTCATTCGTAGCGTCTTTCAAAGTTTTACTGCCGCTAACAGCAGGAATTACTGTAGCTCCCAACATACGCATTCTTGCTACATTCGGGGCCTGGCGCTCTATATCTTTTTCACCCATATAGACTATACATTCCATGCCTTTTAATGCACAAACAGTGGCGGTTGCAACACCATGCTGCCCCGCACCGGTTTCTGCAATAATTCTTTTTTTACCAAGTCGAATAGCTAAAAGAATTTGGCCGATGGTATTGTTTATTTTATGTGCACCTGTGTGGCAAAGATCTTCGCGTTTTAAAAAGATAGATGCGCCAAATTCTTTACTCAACCGTTCGGCAAAAAATAAGGGGGTCGGTCTTCCCACATAGTCTTTTAGTAATTGTTGAAACTCTTCTTGAAAAGAACTTTCATACATAATTTCTAAATACTTCGCTTTTAATTCTGCTACATTTCTATGCAACATTTCAGGAATGTATGCTCCACCAAACTCTCCATAATAACCTTGTTGATCAGGGTTTTGATATGTTTCTGTTTTAATCATCTTCTTTCTAATTTGTATATCAGGCTTTCAAATTATTTACAAAAGCTTTTACTTTTTCCATATTCTTTAAACCAGCAGCCACTTCAAATTTGCTATTAATATCCACCGCAAAAAGGTCTTTAGCCACTGATTCCTTTTCGAATTCTTTTAATAAATCAACATCTTCGGGTTGTATGCCACCGCTCAGAAAAAAAGGCTTTCTTACATTCTCGCCTTTGAGAATATTCCAATTGAATTTTTTCCCTGTTCCGCCATAACCAGCACCTTCAGTGTCGAACAAAAACATATCACATACCTCCTGATAGTCTTTTGCTCTCCATATAATATTTTCACCTTCTCTCATGCGAAATGCTTTTACAACCGTTACATAGTTGGAAATTTTTTCGCAATACCTCGGTGATTCATCTCCATGCAATTGCACTAAGTACAAACCACATGAATCAACCATTTGAAGCACTTCTTCTGCAGGAGTATTTACAAACACTCCTACTTTATTAATTTGTTGCCCTTTTAGTTTTTTCAACTGCTCTTTACTCATATGAGAAAAAACATAACGTGGCGATTTGGGGTAAAAAATGAATCCTGCAAACTCAACACCCATTTCGTCGAGTTGCATTACCTGCTCTGGCCTTGTCATACCACAAACCTTTATTCGCATATTATTTTGCTTTTAATTGATTTACAAAATCAGCAAAAGCAATCGAAGGATCGGCTTCTTTCATAAAATTCTCACCGATCAAAAAACCTTTAAATCCGGCATTGCGCAAAGTTACAATTGTATTTACATCACTGATGCCACTTTCTGCAACAGCCAGCTTATTGGATGGTATTTTGTTAATAAGGTTAAGTGAAGTTTGAATGCTCACTTCAAAAGTCTTCAAATTCCGGTTGTTCACTCCTACTAAATCAACTTCTTCACAGATATGATCGAGTTCAGATTCATCATGAATCTCTAATAAAACTTCCATTCCAAGGCTTTTTGCTAAAATAGCTAATGACCGTACTTCTATTTTAGTTAAACAAGCGGCAATTAATAAGATTAAGTCTGCACCCATCGCTTTGGCTTCATAAACCTGATAGGCATCAATCATAAAATCTTTTCGTAAGATCGGAATAGAATGAATCCTGGCTGCAATAAGATCAGCTGGCTCTCCACCAAAAAAATCCAGATCTGTCAATACAGAAACAGCACTTGCATGTTTTGCATAAGCACGCGTTACTTGCACCACATCGGCAGTTCCATTTATCACCCCTTTCGATGGCGACTTTCTTTTAAACTCTGCGATAATACCTGTTCTCTCTGGATCGTTTAGAAAAGCAGTAACAGAATAAGTACTACGTTCAAATAAAGGTGCAGCTTTCAATTCTTCGATTGATGTTATTTGCTTGCGTTCCGCTACTTCCAATTTCTTCTGTGCTACTATTTTATCGAGAATATTCATCTATTGTAATGCGATTAAATTTTGTAATGATTGATAGGCTTTTCCGCTATCCAAACTTTCTACAGCTGCATTATATGCATCATCGTATGTTGTATATTTTCCAGTACAATTCAATGCCATTGCAGCATTGGCCAATACTACTGCATTCTGAGCCCATGTACCCTCTCCTTTAATGATTTTCGTAAATATTTTGCAGGCATCTTCTACTGTATTACCACCATGAATATCTTCTGCACTCACCATGCGTTTTCCTAACTGTTCAGGCGTAAAGATCTTTTCACCTTTATTCGTTATTACTTTGGTATCGTTGGTTAAAGAAATCTCATCATATCCATCCAAACTATGTATGATGGTAAAAGCCTTACCAGTTTGTTGTAATAAATAATTATAGATTCTTGCCATTTCTAAATTGTAAACACCCACCAATTGAAATGCAGGTGAAGCTGGATTCACCATCGGTCCTAGCATGTTAAAGAAATTACGTAGACCCAAATTTTTACGAATCGGCCCTACCGCTTTTAATGCCGGATGAAATAAAGGTGCATGCAAGAAGCAAATATTTGCATCCTCTAATTCTTTTAATAATAAATCATTATTGTTCTTGTGTTTGTAACCCAACTGCTCCATCACATTCGATGCCCCACTAATAGAACTGGCGCCATAGTTTCCGTGTTTAGCAACTTTCTGTCCTGCACCAGCTACTATAAAGCAGGAAAGTGTTGAAATATTAAAAGTATTTTTTCCATCACCTCCAGTTCCAACAATGTCCAGCACTTCTTGTCCCTTCAAATCAACTTTGATACATAATTCTATTAGTGCATCACAAAATCCCTGCAATTCCTCAATAGTAATACTGCGCATTAAAAAAACTGTAATAAAAGCTGCTACTTCTGTATCGTTGTATTGACTATTAGAAATACTAATCAATACCTCCTTCGCTTTTTCGCGAGTGAGCGTTTTGTGTTCGAATAAATATTGTAATAATTTTTTCATGGTATTATTTCTTTAACCAGTTTTTTAAAATGGTTTCTCCAGTTGGTGTTAAAACGCTTTCAGGATGAAACTGCACTCCTTGAACATCATATTTTTTGTGTTCCAATGCCATGATGAATCCATTTGCTTCTGTTGCAGTAATAGATAATTCTGATGGAAAATTCAGATCACTCACAACCCAGCTATGATATCTACCCACAATGAATTCAAGTGGCATTCCATCAAACAAAGAATTGACATTTAAGTTTGCATTTTTTCGATTACCCACTAATTGAATAGGCGTGGCAATTCCATGGAAAGGAGATGACAAATTAGATAGGGTTGCTCCAAACGCTTCTCCAATGGCTTGATGCCCTAGACATACGCCCAGTATAGATTTACTTGCAGCATATTCTTTAATTAAAGGCAACAATAGGCCAGCTTCAGATGGAATACCCGGACCTGGCGACAATATTATTTTATCGTACTCTTTTACTTTTTCTAATGGCAGTTCATCATTACGAAACACGTCTACTTTTTGTTTCGTAATTTTTTCAACCATGTGTACCAGGTTATAGGTGAACGAATCGTAATTATCAAAAACTAAAATCTTCATATTCTATTGTTAGTGCTACTGTTGAATTAAATTTCTTCTGCAATACTGATAGCTTTTTTCAATGCATTCAGTTTATTATTTACTTCCTGCAATTCGTTTTCAGGAACACTGGCTGCTACTACACCTGCGCCTGCCTGATATGTAAGGGTATTGTTCCTACTCATAAAAGTTCGGATCATAATAGCATGATTACAACTTCCGTCAAAGCCCATAAAACCAATACCTCCACCGTAATAGCCTCTGGGTGTTGGCTCATATCGATCAATCAATTCCATGGCTTTAAATTTCGGAGCACCACTTAAAGTTCCAGCAGGAAATGTTTTTGCCAATAATTCAAAAGGGTTTTGATTTGCACGCACTTTACCTGTTACTTCACTTACTAAGTGTATAACATGACTATAATAATGTACTTGACGGAATTGACTAACTGTAACTTCATCACAAGAACGACTCAAATCATTTCTAGCAAGATCTACCAGCATTACATGTTCAGCATTTTCTTTGGGATCGTTGAGTAATTTTTCAGCCATTGCTTTATCAGTATCATCATCTCCACTTCTTCTAAAAGTTCCAGCAATAGGATGTACTACTGCTAACCCATTTTGGATAATTAATTGCGCCTCGGGAGAAGAACCCATCAGTTTATAATCACCATAATCAAAGAAAAATAAATAAGGTGAAGGATTTACACTTCTTAATGCGCGATATACATTAAACTCGTCTCCCATAAATCCTTGTTCAAATCGTCGGCTTAACACAATTTGAAAAACATCTCCGCGCATACAACTCTGAATGCCTTTTTGAACCATTGTTCTATAATCTTCATCCGTCATATTACTCAGCTCACCACCTTTCATTCTAAATGGATATACAGGAACATCTTTGCTTTTGATAATCGATTCCAACATGGGCAATTCACTTTCAACACCTGCAATTTTATTTTCACAGATATACAATTCATCTTTAAAATGATTGAATGCAATCACATATTGATATAAGCGATAACGCATGAGCGGAATATTCGGTATAGATTGTTTTTCAGCTGCAAAACGTATGGTATCGAAAAACTGCACAGAATCAAAGCTGCTATAACCATAGAGTCCTTGTGCAAAAGCAGCTTCCTTTTGTGTGGAAGGTTTTAGCTCAAATTGTTGCATAAAATTCCAAAGCTCTTGAGGAGCATCTGCAGGTTTTTTAAGCGGTGCACGTTCTGGTTTTTGATTTGGAAATTTAAATTCCATACTGTTTACAGAACTCACTTCAATTCCTGCAATGGCATTGATTCCAATAAACGAATAACTATTTTCAGCCACGTGGTGATCAGTACTTTCAAGTAACACAGTATCACGGAATCTGTCGCGCAAACGCAGATAAATTCCTACTGGTGTAAATACATCAGCCAACATCCTTTTACAACTCGTTTCAACTACAATTTTTTTCATGATTTGTTTTTCTAAGCTTATCAAAACAAAAAGCCCCGGCAAAATTGTCGGGGCTTTGAATATATTTCAAAATAGTATTGGCTATGCCGCTACAATCCCCTTTTAGAGTTTGTATGCCACCACCAATATTTATTTGTTATTCTGTTCATTGCTGTGCAAATATGAGTGAGATTTTAAATTTTTCCAAATATTTTCTCCAACACCTATAAAACGCCTTTTGTCGAAGGCAAGTGATTTGAAAATGGATCTCTTTTTACTGCCATTCTGATGGCTTTTGCAAATGCTTTAAAAATGGCCTCAATTTTATGATGTTCATTTTCTCCTTTACAAGAAATATTGAGATTACATTTTGCAGCATCGCTGAATGATTTAAAAAAATGGTAAAACATTTCAGTAGGCATTTCACCGATTTTTTCGCGTTGAAATTGCGCATCCCAAACCAACCAGTTTCTTCCTCCAAAATCGATCAACACCTGTGCAGATGCTTCATCCATGGGAAGTGCAAAGCCATACCGCTCCATGCCTCTCTTATCTGCAAGTCCGATTGCAAATGCCTCACCTAGAGCAAGACCAGTGTCTTCAATAGTATGATGTTCATCAATATGTAAATCGCCTTTTGTTTGAATGCTTAAATCCAATTTCCCATGTCTTGCAATCTGATCCAACATATGATCAAAAAAACCTATTCCTGTTTCAATCTTAGAAATACCGGATCCGTCTAGATTTAATTCCACATGAATTTTCGTTTCATTGGTATTTCGATCATGCGACACATGCCTCAATCCCAATTTCAAAAAGCCATAGATATCAGACCAATTAACTGTTTCCAAGGCAACTGTTGATGCGAGAGCTTGAAAAGAATCTTCGATCTCACCCCCACCTAATGCTTCATCCACTTTAATCCAAATGGCTTTACATCCGAGATTTTTTGCTAATTGAACATCAGTAATCCGATCTCCAATCACATATGAATTTTCTAAATCATACTCCGGATTATTGATAAACCTTGTAAGCATGCCTGTAGCAGGCTTTCTGGTTGGAGCATTATCTGCGGGAAAGCTTTTATCGATATGAACAGAGCTAAAATGTATCCCTTCATTTGCCAATGTTTCCATCACAAAATCTTGTACTGGCCAAAAAGTTTTTTCAGGATAAATATCTGTACCCAATCCATCCTGATTGGTAACCATCACCAATTCATAATCCATCTCCTTTGCAATCAGACCCAGGTATTGAAATACGTTTTGGTAAAAACTCAATTTCGAAAAATCGTCTATCTGATACGTTGGAGGAACTTCATTAATGATAGTGCCATCCCTGTCTATAAACAATACTCTTTTCATACTATTTATTTTTTGCTCTTACTGCCTTCACCTCTGCTATAGTTACCTGAGATGCTTTGTTAGACCAACTGTTTCTAACATAAGTTAAGATATCTGCAATTTGCTGATCTGTTAGTTCTTTATGAGAAGCCATTACATTACTATAAGTTTCACCTTCAATTTCCTCCCCTTTCAAACCATTCAACACAATTTTGATCAATTTTGCTTTGTCTTTGCCTTTTACATTTGCACTCCCATCCAATGGCGCATTCAAATGTGGCACTCCACCTCCATCAACCTGATGACAAGCAAGGCATTGAAAGAGATATAATTCTTTCCCCCTTGTTATAGAAGATTTTAAACTTGACGGTGCTGGTTGCTCGCTTGCAACCGTATATTGATTATTGATCAGTAGGAAGGCAGTTAATGCTATTACTCCGAATTTTATTGCCTTCATTTATTTAGCAGCTTTATTATATATGATACGATAAATAGTTCCCTTTACGTCATCTGAAACATACAAAGATCCATCTGGTCCTTGCGCCAATCCACATGGACGATGAGCTGCACCTCTAGTTCCAGTAACAACTTCTACTCCTGAAAATCCATCTGCAAACACTTCCCATTTACCAGTTGGCTTTCCATTTTCAAAAGGAACAAAAACAACAAAATAACCAGCCTGTGGCAAAGGAGCTCTATTCCAAGAGCCATGAAAAGCAATGAATGCACCATTTTTATATTTTTCTGGAAACTGAGTACCCGTATAAAATAATAAACCATTCGGAGCCAAATGTGCTGGAAATGCGATAGCAGGATTACTAAATGCCGGATCAGTTGATTCTTTTTTGGCATCACCACCATACTCTGGGGCCACCATTTTTTTATTCAATTCAGGATCATAATATATGTATGGCCATCCAGCATTAGTACCTTTTTTAATGGCATACATCGTTTCTGCGGGTTTCTCAGCACTTGCTTTCTCATCATATAAATCAGGAAAAAGATCATGTAATTGATCGCGACCATGCTGCATCACGAATAATTGATTTGCCTGACTATTCCAATCCAATCCCACCACATTACGCAGACCTGTTGCATAGCGTTCCCCTTGACCATAAGATTGGTTGGGAACATTCGCCTTAAATTGCCAGATCCCTCCGGCTGAGTCTAAAATTGGACAAGGCATTCTTCCCAGAGAACCCTTGGAACGGTCTTCTATTTGACAAGAATTTGAATAAGCCCCTATGTTTACATATATATTACCATCATTATCTAAGGCAATTGACTTTGTTTCGTGTTGATTCCCTTTTTTTAATCCAGTAATGATTTTTTCAGGTTGTTTGGTATCGAGTACATTTCCTTTTTCATCAAGTTTATAACGAAATACTTCTTCATCTGATGAGGCATATAAATAGCCATTTTTGATAGCAATACCTGTGCCGCCATAATTTCCAAAGCTGGTTATCAAATCAGCCTTGCCATCACCTTTCGAGTCGTGCAACTTAATGATTCCTTTTTCACCTGTCACTTTCCCCTGGATTTTTGCATAAATATCCCCCTGAGAATTTACTGTGATATGTCTGGTATGTCCAATATTATCAGCCACTTTCAGGGCCCCAAAGCCTGCGGGAAGTTTAAGACCTGCATTATCTGCATCCGGTTTTACTAACACCATCTTATTAGAATGGGTTGAATCTGCCGCATGCAATGTGGTGGTCAGCATTGCAATTGCTATTAGACTTAATGAAACTGTTTTTCTCATATTTTGTGATTTAGAATTTGAAATTACTAATCATAACAGAATTATTCCACGATTGTTTCTTGTAAATACCAATCTTGCATCGCGTCTACCAAAATGGTATTCTCTTTTTCTGAGCCGATGGTAATGCGAAGACAATCTTCGCATAGCTGAACCGAACTACGATCGCGCAAAACAATTCCTTTTGTGAGCAAGAACTCATAGATTTTTCTGGCATTTTTAATCTTAACCAAGATAAAATTGGCATCCGAAGGATATACTTTTTCAACTGTAGGCATTGATTCAAAAACTTCTGATAAAGCCTCACGCATATCTACTATCAACTTGATCATATCATTTACCTGACCCACTTCTTCCAAAGCCTTCAATGCCAGTTCTTGTGTGGCCTGATTGATATTATACGGTGGTTTTACTTTATTAAGTACCTCAATTACCTCAGTTGAGGCAAAAGCCATCCCTAAACGAAGTGCTGCCAAACCCCAGGCCTTACTAAATGTTTGCAAGACAACCAGGTTCGGGTATTCAGCTAATTCTTGCACAAACGATTTCTGCTGGGCAAAATTGATATAGGCTTCATCAATCACAACAAGACCATTGTAATTGTTCAGTACAGTTTCAATATCTGCTCTGTTAATACTATTTCCAGTGGGATTATTAGGAGAACAAATCCAAATAAGCTTGGTTTTATCGTCAATTAAAGTTTCAATATGTGCCAGATTCAATTGAAAATCAGGTAATAATGGTGCTATTCTTAATTCAATGTCGTTAATATTGGCACTGACTTCGTACATACCATAAGTAGGTGGACAGATAATAACATTATCCTTTGCAGGTTCACAGAAACTACGAAAAAGCAAATCAATACATTCGTCGCTACCATTCCCAAGGAAGATATGATCTAGCTTAATTCCTTTCACTTTACTCAATGCTTCTTTAACTGCTTGCTGATGAGGATCAGGATAGCGGTTATACCATTTCACCAAAGGAGACCCCAGGCTATTCTCATTTGCATCTAAAAACACTTTCGCTTCCCCACTAAATTCATCCCTTGCTGAAGAATAAGCCTTCAGGTTTTTGATATTGGGGCGAATCAATTTGTTTAAATCAAACATATTATAAAATTCAAAAGTCAAAATTCAAAATTAAAAAAACGGACCTACTTTGCCATTCTTACCCGAACTGCATTGGCATGAGCATCTAGTCCCTCCGCCATGGCCATCAACTCCACTGTTTTAGAAATATTGGATAATCCCTGTTCAGTCAATTGTTGAAAACTGATCTTCTTTACAAAACTATCAAGACTCACCCCACTATAAGCTCGGGCAAAACCATTGGTTGGCAAAGTATGATTTGTTCCACTTGCATAATCACCTACACTTTCAGGGGAATAGTTCCCTAAGAAAATAGAACCTGCGTTAATTATAGAATTAGAAAGAGCTTCGGCATACTTACAGGATATAATCAAATGCTCAGCAGCATATTCATTTACCAAATCAATTGCTTCAGAAATATGTGATATTAAAATAGCAGTACTATTATCTAATGATTTACTAGCCAATTCTTTACGTGATAAATTATTTAATTGTTTAACAAGTTCTATTTGCACTTCTGCAATCAATTTTTCTGAAGTAGAGACTAGTAAAACCTGGCTATCTGCTCCATGTTCGGCCTGACTTAAGAGATCTGCTGCTACAAAAATGGCATTTGCAGTATCATCAGCCAGCACACAAACTTCGCTGGGACCCGCAGGCATATCAATTGCTATTCCCTGCTGTTGAATGAGCTGTTTTGCACAGGTTACATATTGATTACCCGGGCCAAAGATCTTATACACCTGTGGAACCGTTTCTGTACCATAAGCCATGGCCGCAATAGCCTGAACTCCTCCAATTTTAAAGACTTTATCTATTCCAACAAGATGCGCCGCAAATAGGATAGCCGGATGAAGTTTACCTTCTTTATTAGGAGGAGAACATAAAATAACTTCCTGACATCCAGCTAATTTAGCAGGTATACCTAACATTAATATGGTAGAAAAAAGTGGTGCAGTTCCACCAGGAATATAAAGTCCCACCTTTTCAATCCCCACCGACTTGCGCCAACAAACTACTCCTGGCATGGTTTCAATCCTTTGCTCCGCTACATATTGAGCAGAATGGAAACTGCGGATATTATCAACTGCAACTTCTATTGCAGCTTTTAATTCGTCTGAAATAGAACTTAAGGCTTCCTCGAACTCTTCTTCTGAAACCAGCAGCTTTTGTACTTTAACGCCATCAAATTCTTCAGTATAAGCTAAAACAGCCTTATCGCCTTCCAACTTAACTCGATCGAGTACCAATTTTACTTTCTCTTGCAACGAAGAATTGTCAAAAACTGGCCTAGCTAATAACTTAGGCCATTCTAACCGCGATGGATATCTTATTTCTTTCATTTGTAGCAATAACAGATTAAACAATCATTTTTTCAATAGGTATCACTAAAATACCTTCTGCACCGGCTTCCTTTAATTGTTCAATTATATCCCAAAACTCATTCTCTTTCAATACACTATGAACGCTACTCCATCCTGGCTGAGCTAATGGTAAGACGGTTGGACTCTTCATACCGGGCAAAAGGCTGATGATCTTTT
>Ga0194037_1001544_pt1 | contig 16483 bp, 15 predicted proteins | sample JunL306m_MetaG_FD_148653 | JGI IMG/M metagenome (GOLD analysis project Ga0194037, IMG submission 148653) | Anoxic zone freshwater microbial communities from boreal shield lake in IISD Experimental Lakes Area, Ontario, Canada - Jun2016-L304-6m | ecosystem: Environmental > Aquatic > Freshwater >...
TGGAAAAAAGTGACAACGAGTATGCCGCTTTCATGCAGAAAGAAAAGTCGAAATTGTTCCAATCCTTTACAAAATAGATTTCAGCCGGCCAATTCATTTGGGGCTCATATGTTGACAAGAGAATACTGCAGCCCGGGAAGGACTGCTTTTTTTATCATACCGGAAGACTATTCTTCCGTCGGTTGAACTTCCGCTTCGAGCCGGTGCAACGCGGCCTTGTGGGAAAGATTGATACGGCCCTGACTGTCGATCTCCTTCACGATGACCGGAATGACATCGCCGACCTTAACCACATCTTCCACCTTCTCCACGCGGTAATCCGCGAGTTCCGAGATATGGATGAGCCCCTCCTGGTTCGGCAGGACCTCGGCGAACGCGCCAAAGTTCATGAGCCGGGTGATGCGTCCCTGGAACAGTTCGCCGGCCTTCACCTCGCGGGTCAGGTTGTTGATCCATTCGATGGCCGCCTTCGCTCCCGTCTCGTCGGTCGAAGTGATGAAGACCGATCCGTCGTCCTCGATATCGATCGACACGCCGGTCTCGTCGATGATCCGGTTGATCACCTTGCCTCCGGGACCGATGACGTCGCGGATCTTGTCAGGGTTGATGTGGAGTGTGATGATACGCGGCGCATACTTCGACATTTCCTTTCTCGGCTCCGCGATCGTCTCAAGCATCTTTCCGAGAATGAAGAGTCGGCTCTCCTTGGCCTGCTTCAACGCCTCGGCGAGCGTCTCCGGCGCGAGTCCGTCGATCTTCACGTCCATCTGCATCGCCGTGATGCCATCCGCGGTTCCGGCAACCTTGAAGTCCATGTCGCCGAAATGATCCTCGAGTCCCTGGATATCCGACAGGACGCGGTATTCCCCATTTCCTTCGATGATACCCATCGCGATACCCGCGACCGGCTTCCGGATCGGCACACCCGCATCCATCAGCGAGAGCGTGGATCCGCAGGTCGAGGCCATGGACGAGGAACCGTTCGAGGACAGCACTTCCGAAACGACGAGAATCGTGTACGGGAATTCCTCGTACGGCGGCAATACCGGCAGAAGCGCCTTTTCCGCGAGTGCGCCGTGTCCGATCTCGCGCCGACCCGGACCACGCATCGGCCGAACCTCGCCTACTGAATACGGCGGGAAGTTGTAGAAGTGCATATAGCGCTTCTTCATGTCGACCTCCATCGTGTCGACAACCATCTGATCACCAGGAGCACCCAATGTCGTCACGGTCAGGGCCTGCGTCTCCCCACGAGTGAAGAGTCCCGTCCCATGAGTGCGTGGCAATACGCCGACATGCGAGGTGATCGGGCGGATCTCATCGAGCTTGCGTCCGTCCGGCCGGGTGTTTTCCTTCAGTATCTTCTCATGCAGGATCTCGTCGGACAATTCGTCCATGACTAAGGCCGAGATTTCACCGAGACCCGTCGCCTGTTCGGGGTATTTCTCCTCGACATAGGCTTTCATCTTCTTCGAGATCTCCGAAAAGTTCGCTTCCTTCTCTTCTTTCTTCACGAGCGAGAACAGCGCTTCGGACAATCCTTCCTTACGCAGGAACGCCTTCAGGTCCTCATCGAATCCGTCGGGTCCGGCAAGCATGATAGCCTCGGACTTCGGCTTTCCGATTTCGGCCCGGATATCCCCGATGAATCCGGCGATCTTTTGGACGCTCTCGAATCCGAATTTGAAAGCCTCCGCCATCTCGGCCTCGGGAATCTCATTCGCCCCGGCCTCGATCATATTTATTTTGTCCTTGGTGCCGGAAATCATAAGGTCGAGCGCGTTCGATTCATGTTCCCGTTCCTCGATGGTCGGGTTCAGGATGAAGTCGCCGCCGTTGATCCGACCGACGCGCACCGCCGCGACCGGGCCGTTCCACGGAATATCCGAAATCGCAAGCGCGGCCGACGCGGCGATGATCGCCACGAGATCCGGGTCGTTCTCCCCGTCGAACGAGAGCACGGTCGCCACAACCTGCACTTCGCTTCGCATACGGCCGTCAAAGAGCGGTCGGACCGTCCGGTCCACCGCACGTCCCGAAAGGATGGCATCATCCGACGGACGACCCTCCCGTTTGATAAAGCGCGATCCCTTTATCTTGCCCGCGGCATAATACCGCTCTTCGTAATCAACCATCAGCGGGAAATACCCGCGTGACTGCCCCGCATGCTTCGACATGACCGCGGTCCCGAGAACCACTGTCTCGCCGTAACGGACCGTCACTGCGCCGTTCGCCTGACCCGCGAGGAGTCCGGTCGATATACGCAGTTCCCGGCCGCCCAGATCGAGCGCCCAGCTTTTCGCATTCTGCATAGTCTTTTGCCCCGTAAAACACATGGGCTCAAAGCGCAAAAAAGAGAGAAGAAGCGGTTTCTATCCTCGTTTTTGAGATTTGAGCGAATCGTGCGCCTCCGGAAGCGATATCAATGATTACCGTTCCCCTCCACTGTACGGAAAAAACCATGAAAAGTCAACAAAAAATGCGCCCTGTCATAAATGACGGGGCGCATACGCGCATTCTCTCGTGTGATTACGTTCAATCTCTGAAAAACCGTTTCAAAACGTCACTGTTTCGGCGAAAGAAGGTGTGATCCACAGGCAAGGTCGGTAAAAACGTCCGCACGTTTCTTTAATCCATAATTCGTCGCTCCATCGAATGCAATCACCTCGACCCGACAGCTGTAACCCGACTGAAGATGCTTGACCAGATCAATAAAATCACCATCACCGGAAATCAAGACTACGACATCGAGCTTTGGCGCCATTTTGATAGCATCCAAAGCTATACCGACATCCCAATTACATTTCGTTCCTATTCCGGGAAGAACGCGTTCTTCCTTCTTATTCACCCTAAACCCGGCCTCGATAAGATTTACATTCAGTCCTATACAACTTGTTGATTTTCCAGAGTAAGCGATTGCCGTTACAATGTCATGATCGACTGCTATACTCCTTAATAAGCTTTCATAATCGACACATCTTCCCATACCGCAGCCCTCCCGGCAGTCTCTGGCAGCGTAGGCTATATTGAAAGCATCCAAAAAGACTCCAGTCCTTTTTCCTTCATACATAATCCCCTCCTGTCGGTTGATGGTTATTTGAAATCCCTTGAATATACGCCTCTGTTAAACAACTTTCCACAATATACCGCATTTCGAAACGACGTCAACTAAAAAACGCTCCGGAAATGCCGGAGCGTCTTCTCCTATCCCTTTCAAGCCCTTTTATCGACCGCCGAGTAGAAATTTCTTCCGGTCTGAGGAAAGATTCAGAAATTCATCCGCGGTCTCGACGAGCTTCGAGCTTGCCGATTCGGAAAATCCGACGACCTCGACCCGGCACCCGAAGGTTCCCTGGAGGTACTCGACGAGCGGGATATAATCCCCGTCTCCGGAAGCGAGGATGATCACATCGAGCTTCGGTGCCATCTTGATCGCGTCGACCGTAATACCGACGTCCCAGTCACCCTTCTTGGCCCCGTCCGGAAAAATCTGCAGTTCCTTTGTCTTCACGTCGTATCCATACGTCCCGATCGTCTCGAAAAATTTTTCTTCGGTCGCTTCGGCGGTCGTGATGCCGTATGCGATGGCGCGGATAAGCTTCCGGTCCCCGACCGCCTCGGAAAGCACGTTCTTGAAGTTCACTTTCTTCTTGTAGACGACGCGCGCGCTGTGATACAGGTTTGACACGTCGACGAGCACGCCGACACGCTGTTCTATGAGTTTTGCCATATATATTCAAATTAATCTATATCGTCAGAGTAGCACGTCTCTCCCCTTGTCCCAAGGGGATAACAAGAGGGACTGGATCTCTGAAAAGCGACACTGCGTGGTACTTAGCCGTCGTTTTAATCGATCCGACTTGCCTATGGGCTCCGAAAAAAGAAGGACCGCCCGAAGGGCGGTCACACGCGCTATAAACCAAGCGTCTTCTTCAGCCCCTTCGCCGCCTTCTCGTCCGTCTTCTCGAGATAGGCGAAGAGTTTCTTCCGCTTCGCGACCATCTTGAGAAGTCCTCGGCGGGAATGGAAATCCTGCTTGTTCTTCTTGAGATGGGCGGTCAGTCGCTTGATCTTCTCCGTGAACATCGCGATCTGGTATTCCGGTGAACCGGTATCCGTCACGTGTCTTTTGACCTCCTTGGTCACCTTTTCCTTCTGCGCATGCGTAAGCGCCATACTCGTACGTAAGCCGTACCGTCGTGCCGTGGCAGAAATAGCCACGAAGCGCTTTCACGCCTCCACCCGCACCACTGTACGCTTCACCCTATGAATTAACTTCCTTACGGTAACACGGGACGAAAATATCCGCAAGCGGGCGAAAACCCGCCTTTCGGCGGGCCTTCCCTTCTTCCGCACTGCCTCCGACTTTTCGACTTTCTGACTTCAACCTGTGACCATTCTACAGCATCGTGAATGCGCCTACCTTGTCGCCGGCCTGGGGCTTCATGACGCGGACGCCCTGGGTGACGCGGGAAAGGAGCGGTACGGACTTGAACGGGATTCGGATGATCGTCCCCTTCTCCGAGGTCAGGATCAGGTCGTCCTCGATATTGGCCATGGAGGTGATCGCCGCGCCGACGAGCTTGCCGGTCTTGTCGGTGACCTTCATAGTCTTGATACCCGACCCGCCACGCTTCTGCACTTTGTAATGCTTGAGATCGGACCGCTTGCCCTGGCCGTTCTGCGAAAGAATCAGGAGTTCGAGGCCTTTCTCACCCTTGTTGATGACATCCATCGCCACCACTTCATCGCCTTCACCGAGGCGGATGCCACGTACTCCGGCGGCTGAGCGACCCATGGCCCGTACATCGGTCTCCTTGAAGCGGATTGCCTGACCGTCCTGGGTCGTCATGATGATATCGTCTCCGCCGTCCGTCGGACGCACCCAACTCAGAAGATCCCCTTTCTCGAGGTTGATCGCGATGAGTCCCGACCGGCGGACATTCTCGAATTCCTCGATCTTGGTCTTCTTGACCGTCCCGGTGCGCGTCGCCATGAAAAGGAATTTCGTGTCGTCGCCCTTTTTGCGCGCGACGAGCTCGGTGATCTTCTCCTCCGGGCTGATCTGGATGAAGTTCACGATCGCGGCCCCCTTCGCGGTACGCGAGGATTCCGGAATCTCGTAGGCCTTGAGTTGAAATACCTTGCCCGTATTCGTGAAGAAGAGCAGATCCGCATGCGTCTCGAGCGAGAGCACGAGGGCGATCTTGTCTTCCTCCTTGGTGACCGCGCCGATCACGCCCTTGCCCCCGCGTTTCTGCACGCGATAAGCATCCGGGTTCATGCGCTTGATATATCCGTCCTCGGACAGCGTGATGATCGCGTCCTCGTTCGGAATAAGGTCCTCCTGTTTGAATTCGCCGATCCCGTTCCGAACGACTCTCGTCTTGCGGGCATCCCCATATTTCTCGCGAAGCTCCAGGAGCTCGGTCTTCACCACTCCAAGCATCTTTTCGCGGCTTGCGAGCAGGTCCTCGAGTGTGGCGATGAGCTTCATCTTCTCGTCGAGCTCATCCTCGATCTTCTGACGTTCAAGTCCGGAAAGCGTCTGCAGGCGCATCTCGAGGATCGCGGTCGTCTGTCGGTCGGAAAGCCGGAAGTTTTTCATGAGGTTCCGATGTGCCTCCTCCTTGGTCTTGGACTTCTTGATGGTCGCGATGATCTCGTCAATATGGTCGAGGGCTTTCTTGAGCCCTTCGAGGATATGAGCCCGGTCCTTCGCTTTCGCAAGCTCGTACTCGGCACGACGCTTCACGACAATCTGCCGATGCGTGATGTAATGTTCGAGGATGGATTTAAGGGAAAGGATCTGCGGATCGATACCGTCCACGAGAGCGAGCATATTCACGCCGAAGTTCTTCTGGAGATCAGTCAGCGTGTAGAGCTGGTTTAGGACCTTCTGCGGATAGGCATCTTTCTTGAGCTCAACGACGACACGCACGCCATCCTTATCGCTCTCGTCGCGCAAATCGCGGATACCGAGGATCCGTCCCTCCTTCACCAGGTCGGCAAGCTTCTCGATGAGCGTGGCCTTGTTCGTCTGATACGTCATCTCAGTGACGATGATCTGAAACATGCCGGCTTTCGTCTCGACGATCTCCGCCTTCGCACGCATCGCGATCTTACCCCGGCCGGTCGCATACGCCTCGCGGATATCCGAAGAGCCGTATACGAAACCGCCCGTCGGAAAGTCCGGCCCCTTGATGAACTGCATCAGGTCATCTACGGTCGCTTCCGGATGATCGATCAGGTGACAGATGCCGTCGGAAAGTTCTTCGAGGTTGTGCGGGGGGATGTTCGTCGCCATACCGACCGCGATGCCGACCGTCCCGTTGAGGAGGAGTTGCGGAAGCTTCGCCGGAAGGACCGTCGGTTCCATGTGCACACCATCGAAGTTTGGGACGAAATCCACGGTATCCTTCTCGATATCGAGTAGCATCTCCTCGGCGATCGGGGCAAGTTTGGCCTCGGTATAGCGATAGGCCGCCGGGCTGTCACCATCCATCGAGCCGAAGTTTCCCTGGCCCCAGACGAGCGGATACCGAAGTGAGAAGTCCTGCGCCATACGGACCATGGTGTCATAGACCGCCGTATCGCCGTGCGGATGCCATTTACCAAGCACTTCTCCGACGACCGTCGCCGACTTACGGAATTTCGCGGTCGAGCGCAGACCGGTCGACCACATCGAATAGAGGATCCGGCGGTGCACCGGTTTCATGCCGTCGCGGACATCCGGCAACGCGCGAGAGACAATAACGCTCATCGCGTAGTCAAGGTACGACTGCCTCACCTCGTCAGTGATCTGTCGCTCCTCGATACGACCGTGGATATCGATTTCATGTTGCTCCTGGGCCATACGGTATATGTACTCAGTATCTCTCTCAAGTCTCGACACGATCGGAAGCGAGGCATCATACTCCGCTTGCCGACTGAAATTTGAGAGCGATGCCGGGTAACGTGTCAATTATCGGATTACTGTCCGTTCGCTGGAACCAATCCGTTCAATCCTTCACTGGAAAGGGATTTGGCCCCGTCAACCATCTGATTGATCGACTGACTGTCCTTCTGTAGATCGTTGGCCGATGACGGGATAGCCCCCTTGATCGGTTGCATCTCGGCATCCGACGGGGTACGGAAACTGTCACGAAGCGTCACCACCCAGAACGAGAAGAGAAGAATCATGATAAACGCCACCAACCCCCACACATAGCGAAGCCTCACATACTCCGGCTCCATTCGTATCTCCTCGATTTTCCGCTCAAGAAAGGATGGCATACATTTATGATTTCTGAAGGAATGTAATCTCCATAGTCTTTCCGTCAAGGTCCTTTTTCTTGAAAGTAAGCTTCGGAAGCTCCTCCCCGACCTTGCAGTTTGTCTCACGGACGAATTCCTCCTGGCTAGCGGCATCTATCTCCACGCCATCCATCTTATAGTGCATCGGGATGGCAATCTTCGGCTCAATGGCATGAATCAGCTCGTCGACTTTCTTCGTCAGGATAGCGTCCCCGCCCCCGATCGGCACGAACAGGATATCGACATCACCGATCTTGCCAATCGTCGTACTATCAAGTTCGTGACCGAGCGCACCGAGGAAGGCGATACGAATCTCTTCGGAATCAAATACGTACACGGTATTCTGACCGCGGGTCACGCCTCCTTCCGCATCACGGAAGGTCGGAAATCCAAGGATACCGACGCCGTCCGCCGCGTATTCGCCGGGAGTATGCACGATGACCGGATCGCCCTTAAGGCCTGAGAGGGATTCATCGGTCGGGTCGATATGTGAGAGTAAGACGATATCCGCGTGCCCGAACGGAGACCGAATTCCGGTCTTTTTCCCAGGGAGATCGGTCCAGATGACGATATCATCAGTGGCACGCCCTCCGGGTTTCGTCGTTATCTTGAAACAATAGTCCCCGTAGTATTGGATATTCATGGCGGTCTTCAAAAAAGAAAAAACCTTCCGGTCAAGAAGAAGTCTAGCATGGAAATAAGCCTCTTGCCAAGAGGCGGAACAAGCCTTCAGCTTGCCAAAAAAAATAAAATGATGTATGCTTTCTCGTACGTTTCCCGGGTCTACCCGCGGAACTTTCAGAAAGGCGTCTTAATCGATAACCGGGATCACACGCCTTATCCCACGACCGCACCCCTATGAATAAAACAGCCTCAGAGAAGGATCTTTCGACCCTTCTGACGGAAGATTCCCTGCACATTCCCGCCGTGGGCGATGTCATCCTAGGCACTGTCATCAGTGTCGCCTCGAATAATGCCCTGGTCGACCTCGGACCGCTCGGCACCGGCGTCGTCTTGGGAAAGGAGATGAAAAGCGGACTCGGTGGCAATGCTAAACTCCATGTCGGCGAAGAAGTGAGCGCGACATTGACCAGCTTCGAGAACGAGGATGGCGATATCGAAATTTCCATCCGTGAAGCCTCCTACGAGAAGTCCTGGGAAGACCTTCAGGAGAAGCTCGATAACAAAGTCGTCGTCGATACGAAGGTGCTCGATGCGAACAAGGGCGGCCTCATGGTCGAGTTGAACGGCATTATGGGCTTCCTTCCAGTCTCTCAGCTCGCTAACGAGCACTATCCGCGCGTCGAGGACGGTGACAAAAACAAGATTCTCGAACTCCTCAAGGCCCTTATCGGCGTCACGATCAACGTGCGCATCCTCGATACGGACCGCGAGAACGAGAAGCTCATCGTCAGCGAGAAGGCCGCGCAGAGCGAACGCGACCGTGAGCTTATCAACCGGCTTCGTGCCGGGGACGAGATCGAGGGCGAAGTATCCGGCGTCGTCGACTTCGGTGCATTCGTCAAATTCGATGCCCCGACCGACAAGGATGGGAAGAAGGCCAGCCAGAAGCTCGAAGGGCTCGTCCACATTTCCGAACTCGCCTGGCAACTTATCGACGATCCGCGCGAGATTATCAAGACTGGCGACGTGGTCAAGGCGAAAATTATCGGCATCGAAGATACGCGCATCTCACTTTCCATGAAGGCGCTCAAGGACGACCCGTGGTCCAAAGTGTCGGAACGATACGAGGTGAATCAGACCGTTTCCGGAAAAGTCGACAAGATCAACCACTTCGGAGCCTTCGTCTATCTCGACAAGGACATCCATGGCCTGGCGCATGTTTCCGAGTTCCACGACGTCTATCCCGGAAAGAAGATGGAAGACATCTTCAGGGTAGGTGAGACATATGACTGGAAAATCCTCTCCATCGAGCCGAAAGCGCACCGTATGGGACTCCTCCCCATCAAAGACAGCATGAAGAAAAAGAAGAGCGCCGAGGAGAAGGACGAGAAATAAGCCTTCGAAAGTCCCGCCGCGCGCGGGACTTTTCGTTTCTACTCCGTAAAGAATGTTTTATGAACACCAAACGCCTGTTTATCATTTCTGGACCGTCCGGAGCGGGCGAGGACTCCATCATCGCCGGTCTGTACGGCCGACTTCCGGTCGAGCGTGTCATCACGACGACGACCCGGGCTATGCGACCGAACGAGGCCATCGGGAATCCCTATTATTTCATTCCCCGGGCCGAATTCGAGGCGATTCGCGACAACGACGGATTCGCTGAATGGGCCGAAGAATACAACGGGCAACTTTACGGGGTGACACACAAGGAACTCGAGCGCGTCGCCTCGTCGGAAAAAATTGGCCTTTGGAAAATCGAATGGAAAGGCGTCATGACGGCCAAACGGATGTTTCCTGGCATCATAGCCATATTTGTCACCGCCTCTCTGGAAAGTATCGCCACACGCCTTCGGAAACGGGACAACCTTTCAGAAGCCTACCTAGCGGAACGGATGACATACACGAAGGAATGGATGCATCATACCGATATTTATGACTACATCATCGAAAATCGCGACGGCGAACTCGAAAAGGCCGTCGATCAGGCGGAATCCATCATCCGAGAATGCGTCGGCGATATCGACCGAAAATAAGCCGATTTTCTTATCGTCTTCTTTCGGACGAGCATTGGTCAAGCGAATCCAAAATCACGATTTCCAAAACAAACTCCTCATAAAAGGCAGTTCTATTCTCGTTGCCTGTTCAGGAGGACCGGACAGCGTCGCGTTGCTTCATATTTTCCTTTCCCTACGAGACAAACTCAGTCTTCGACTCGGGGTCGCACATGTGAATTACCGCATCCGAAAAGCGGATGCCGATAAGGATGAGCTCCTTGTACGGCACTCCTGTGCGGAATATGGGATTCCGTTTTTTGTCCTTCATCCGAAAAACGCCGTCGGGAAAAATGAGGAGGCGCTTCGGGATATCCGTTATAGTTTTTTCGAACAGATCCGTAAACGGGAGAAGTTTGATGCAATCGCCGTCGCCCATACCGAAGATGACCAGGCAGAAACCGTACTCATCCGCCTTCTTCGTGGCTCAGGACCGGACGGGCTCGCCGCCATGAGACCTCGAAACGGCCACATTATTCGGCCCTTCCTCGACATTCCGAAAAACGATATCCTCCGTTTTCTCCGAGATGAGCAAATCCCCTTTCATACAGATACGACGAACAACGATACCTCCATCCTCCGAAACCGTATCAGGCATAAGCTTCTTCCCCTCCTTGAACAGGATTACCAACCGGGAATCAGAAAGATTCTCGCCCGAACCGCTCGGATTTTCGAGGAAAATACTCTTTCTGAACGGCTGGAAGCTCCCATTCTCCCATATGCCAATATCCGGCTCGGCATCCTGTTTCTACGAAGCGATTATATGCGCTTCCCGGCGCAGGTCCAGGCAAGCGAACTCCGACGATTATACCGCATCGTTTCCAAAACGGGATCGAATCCGGCCGAGTCGTTCGTCCGCGAGATAGAAAAGCTCATCGGGAGCACGAAAGGGAAAATCCGGACCTATGTCTCCGGACAGTTGAAAATAGAGGTGAAAGGTGATAAAGTTACCATGATACGGAACAAATAAGCTCCCCTGATTACACACCCCTATGGACAAACTCATGAAAAATATCGTCACGATCGTCATCATTTTCTTCATTATCTCTGGAATCCTCATCCTTTCCCAGGAAAGCGCGCCGAAGCCCGAAGATATCACTCTCTCCACGCTCGTTTCACAGATCAATGACGGGCAGGTGAAGGCCATCGACGTCTCCACGAACGATTTGTCCGTCACCCTTTCGGACGGAAAGAAGGAAAATACCCAGAAAGAGGCCGAATCATCCCTTACCGAGACGTTCAAAAATTACGGGGTCGATCCCGGCAAGCTCGACGCGGTCTCAATCAATATCAAGAAAGAGTCCGATGCGTCGTTCTGGGCGACGACCATCCTTCCCTTTCTTCTTCCGTTCCTGCTCGTCGGCGGATTCGTGTGGTTCATGATGAGACAGGCGCAGCGCGGAAATTCGCAGGCGATGAACTTCGGCCTTTCCCGGGCGCGCATTCTCGATCCGAAGAACAAAAACAAGCGTATCACCTTCGCCGATGTCGCCGGATCGAAGGAAGCGAAGGAAGAACTGAGTGAAATCGTCGAATTTCTCAAGCACCCGAAAAAATTTCTCGCCATGGGTGCCAAGATTCCGAAAGGCGTCCTCCTGCTCGGCTCCCCAGGAACCGGTAAGACGCTGATTGCCAAGGCGGTCGCCGGCGAAGCGGGCGTACCCTTCTTCAATATTTCCGGTTCGGAATTCGTCGAAATGTTCGTCGGCGTCGGCGCAAGCCGGGTCCGAGACCTCTTCAAGCAGGCAAAAAAGAGCGCTCCTGCAATCGTCTTCATCGACGAGATCGATGCGGTCGGTCGACACCGGGGCGCCGGCCTCGGTGGCGGACACGATGAGCGTGAGCAGACCCTGAACCAGATCCTCGTCGAAATGGACGGGTTCGAGACGGAAACCAATGTCATCGTCATCGCCGCGACCAACCGCCCCGACGTTCTCGACCCGGCACTACTCCGGCCCGGTCGGTTCGACCGACGTGTCACCATGGATCTGCCCGATATCAACGATCGGGAGGCTATTCTCACCATCCATCTCAAGGGAAAGCCGCTTTCAAAGAAGGTGAATGTCCGGCGCCTTGCCGAACGGACCCCGGGGTTCTCCGGCGCCGATCTTGCCAACCTCGTCAACGAAGCAGCTATTCTCGCGACCCGGCGATCAAGAAAATCCATCGGCATGGACGAACTTGCGGAATCGATCGAGAAAGTCATCCTCGGTCCGGAACGGCGGAGTCGGGTCATCAATACGAAGGAGAAGGAAATCATCGCCTATCACGAGGCCGGGCATGCCCTCGTGGCCGCGAGCCTTCCGAATGCCGATCCGGTTCAGAAGATTTCCATCATTTCCCGCGGTAATGCCGGCGGATACACACTTTCCGTCCCGACCGAGGATAAAAGCCTTCATTCCTCGGAGTATTTTCGAGACGAGCTCTCGGTTCTGCTCGGTGGGTATTCCGCGGAACGGCTCACGTTCAGTGATACGACCACCGGACCGTCGAACGATCTCGAACGAGCGACCGCTCTGGCCCGCAACATGGTTACCCGCTACGGCATGAGTCGTCTCGGCGCGCGGACCTTCGGCCACAAGGAAGAGCTCGTTTTCCTTGGTAAGGATCTCCACGAGGAACGGAATTATTCCGACGAGACCGCCAAGATGATCGATACCGAGGTCGCGAAATTCGTCGAGGACGCCTTGCATCGCTCGACCAGCATCCTCACCGAGAAGAAATCCCTCCTCAAGACCCTCGCGGATGCGCTTCTCGAACGGGAAACCCTTGAAAAAGACGAGTTCGACGCCATTATTGCCGGAAAGCCCCTTCCGAAAAGGGAACAGGTCGAGGAAAAGAAAAAAATGAATGCCGATCTCGAAGAAGTACCAGTCGAGGTGAATATCTCCTCGGAAAAGACCGAGTAATAGGAAAGACAGCCCGCTATGTCCGAACATATCCCGACCAACCCATCCGAAAAGATGCTTGGCATCTTTTTAGGATTCTATCTCGAGGCCCTAAGGCGGATTCCCCGGAATCGAGCCACTATCCTTTTCGCCACAGTGGCCACTCTGACCGGAATCGCTATTCCCGAACTCTTTCAGGAAGGCGCACCCCTTTCGATGTATGCCGATGCGTTCAATACATTACTTACCACCAATCCCCTTCTTGCGGTTGTGGCTCTTTTTTCCTTTCTTCTTTCCGTCTTTTCAACCGGAGCCCTCGTTCTTTCCTTGTTCGGAAAAAAAATTCATCAATCGACAAAGGAGTCTTTTTCCGTCCTTTTTCAATCAGTCGGGATCGAAATAGTGTATTTTTCTTCCGCTCTTCTTGTTTTTCTCATACTCCTTTCTCCAAGTTTTTTCGCCTCGGAAAAGACCGCAATGCTCTCACAGTGGCTCCTTATTTTTGGTTTTCTCATCTTTATTCCGATCCTCATCATCCTCACCCTGACCAGGATATACGCGTCCTTTCACGTCCTCCTCTCGAAGACCGATATCAAATCATCCATCCGTCTCGGATATACGCTGTTTTCCGTTTCATTCCGTGAAAGCCTTCTCTTCGGGGCGCTATATCTCTTTTTTGCACTGCTTACATCCCTCCTCATGACATTGATTTCATACGGTTTCACCCTCATTTCTTCCGATGAAACGGCTAAAACCATAGCACTCGTCGCCATTTCCCTCTTCCTCCAAGGGCTCTTCCTCTTTGTCGGAAAATCAGTCTGGCTCTCCTTCTTTCTTCGCCTGAATACGAGGCAGGAGCCGATCAAGGAAACCGAGACTTCACAAAACGAGGAAAAGGTGATACAAAAGGAAGTACCGGAAGCCGGATAAAAAAACAGACCGGGAAAGAACATTCAATCATCCGTGGGCGGCTAGCTCAGTTGGTTAGAGCGCCACATTGACATTGTGGAGGTCACAAGTTCGAATCTTGTGTCGCCCACGGATGATTGAAACTTCCTTTGGCCCGAGCATCCCTTTTGTAGTTGGCTCAAAAATTAAGCGGCTACTAAAAAAGAGACGGCCAAACGGTCGTCTCTTTCAGTTCTTTCAAAGACTCTGACTTTCAAAAAAATCCCGCCAAGATCGTTAGATCTCTTTCAAAGTATGGTTTTCAAAGAAGAAATACCTTATTCAGGATAATTTTAGAAGACTCTTGAAAGAAGTCTATTTTATAATAGGGATTGCCGCACCGGAACCAGCGGCATTCAGGTTGGTCGTCACCTGTTGCTTGACTGTCGCAGTATACTTCGCCCCGGCTCCGAGCGCGCTGTTCACAGTCGTCACCTGTCCCATGATCTTGTTATCCACGCTTGTAATCTCTCGCTGTATCGAAGATTGGACGCTGCCAACCCCTCTCTGGACTAGGTTCGTGATCATCTTGTTCGTTAGGGAAGAGATGACACCACCGACAAGCTCCCCAGGATTGCTCGCTGCCGCTATCACCTTGTTGCCGATATCCTGCGTATTGGCAACCATCTGCCCAACCGTCGCGCCAGGAAGAATCACATTGCCATTATTATCTTTTACCCCCTTGTATCCCGCCGATGCAGCCGCCTGGACCTGGGCAGCCTTCTGTTCCTGTTCCCGAACGGCCATCTGATATCCCTGTGCCTTGAGCGCATACCCGAACGGGTCACTTCCCGATTCAGTCATCGCCGAGAACACTCTGATATCCCCATTACCGATCGAAGTCGCGGGATCGGAACTCACTTCACTCAAAAGAGCGGTCCCAGTAGCCGCAGAGGTCGTCGAAGCAGCCCCTGAAAGTTGGCTCTTCGTACGGGTCTCAAGATAAGATTCGTAGCTCGACTGTCCCGATGCGGCAACATATCCGGAAGTCGACGACCGACTCCTTAACGTCGTCGCGTAAAAATTATCCATCGCCGACGTCACCTTTGTTTCCGGCTGGGTATAGAGGTATGCCTTCCAGTCCGTTATGACCTGAGAGGTCCCTACGGAAGAGCCTCCGACGAGACTCATTACCCGGGTATTCAGTAGCGTGACTGCAGTGGACTTCAGTGCCGCCAACAACACCCCGTCAATCTGCGCCTGTATATTCGTCAATGTCCGGGAAAGGACCGCCGCACCATACGCAGCTCCCCAGACATCGGCATGCGCCGGTGGCGCGGACGTGACAAAAACCAGGAGCACCACCGCCAATGACATTATTCGAATCCCCCGCGTTGTCTGACTTTTCATATTTAGTATCTTGCTATTCAATCCTTCCTCCCTACAAATCGATAGGAATGTTGTCGATCTGGTTCTTAGCCAACTCGGATTGTACATCCGAAACGAAGGAAATCATCACGTTCAGCAAACCCTGTGTTTTCGACAATGACTTCATCGTTCCCAAGGGATCATCCGACGAGGAGGAAGCGACTTCGTTCTTCAACTGCGAAGCGTATGTCGCCAACTGCAGTGCCTTTACATGGATATCCAACATCTGTTCAGGCACTTCCACATCCTGAATCTCCTTCAACATCTTGTCGCTATTCACCGTCAAAGCCTGAATCTGGGAATAATTTCCCATAGACATCGACGAGACGGATTCACTCACGAGGCTCTGGGCAATATTCGCCAACTCGTCTTGCGTCTTGAATTGCTTCGGGGAATTATTCGCAAAAATGTATGAGATGGTCGTAAGGTATTGGACTATATCTTCCTTGATCCGCTCCTGGCGCTTGGCCTTCGAAAGATTTCCATACGACTGGTCCATCATCTTGATCGTGCCCTTGTCGATTTCAGGCAGGACGACATCCGTCGAATCCCCTCCTGAGATCTGCTGGGAGAGCGCATTCAAATCATCAAGAGAAACTTCCGATGTCCCGTCGGATCCAGTATTTGCATTCTTCACTACGGCGGCAATCTGCTGCGAAGCCTGCTCAGTCATATTGTCACCTCCCTTTCCCGACTCTGCCACATCAGCAGCCACAACATCCGATTGCACAACAATTTTATCGCCAGGCGCCTTTTTTAATGGATCGTATCCGCCACGAACCTCGACACCATCGGAATATCCGTCCCCGTCGGTATCAGGGTTATTCGGGTCAGTCCCGTATATCTTCTCCTCAGCGTTCGTCAGTCCGTCATGATCGGAATCCTCCGCGATATTATAGCCACTCATCTGATCGGCCGCCGACACAGCAAAGACAACCCCTAAAAATAGTAATGCAAACAAAAGAAAGAAGTCCTTTTTAACCCCTATCGAAACGCGATGATTCTTATTGTTTCCCATAGTTGATTTTGTTTTTTCCATTATATCATTTTTTTCAAGAACAACAAATCAAGCGTCTCTTGCAAGAGACGCTTGATAAGAAATACGCCAGTCATAAACGATTTACTGATTTATTTACGGGCGACTCTCATAGCTATTATCCCAACAATATTCTTAGTATCTATCTCAAATCTCATGTCGAGCTGTAAATCCGAAAATTTCGTTTGAGCGCCAACCAGAGGTTGGTCACCCTCTGGGTGAAAAACCATGAAAAATGAGGACGGGTATCCGAAGGAGATGAGGATCCCGCT
>Ga0194037_1001545_pt1 | contig 16467 bp, 11 predicted proteins | sample JunL306m_MetaG_FD_148653 | JGI IMG/M metagenome (GOLD analysis project Ga0194037, IMG submission 148653) | Anoxic zone freshwater microbial communities from boreal shield lake in IISD Experimental Lakes Area, Ontario, Canada - Jun2016-L304-6m | ecosystem: Environmental > Aquatic > Freshwater >...
GCCCCCCCCCCGTCCACCCTTGGCGAGCTTGGCGTCTTGGCGGTTAAAGAAACCTCTGCCGCCAAAATCCGAAATTCAAAATTCAAAATCACCCGGCCGCAGGTCGTGATCCCGACCTTCCCCGGCACCAACAGCGAATACGACTCCGCCAAGGCCTTCCGCCAAGCCGGGGCCGCGGCGCAGATCCTGGTCTTCCGCAACCTCACCACCCGCCACATCGAGGAGTCCCTCGCCACGCTCGCCCAACACATCCGCCGCTCCCAGATCCTGATGTTCCCCGGCGGCTTCAGTGCCGGCGACGAACCCGACGGCTCCGCCAAGTTTATTGCCACCATCATCCGCAGCCCGCGCGTGGCCGACGCCATCATGGACCTGCTGGACCGCGACGGGCTGATCCTGGGCATCTGCAACGGCTTCCAGGCCCTCATCAAGACCGGACTCGTGCCGTATGGAAGGATCGTGGATTGTTCCAGCCACCATCCACAATCCTCTATCCACGATCCATCCGCCCGCCCGACCCTCGTCCACAACGACATCGGCCGCCACGTTTCCTGTTATGCCCACACCCGCATCGTGAGCACCCTCTCGCCGTGGCTATCTAACACAATCATCGGTGCCGTCCACACCGTCCCGGTTTCGCACGGCGAAGGCAAGTTCTTCGCCGGCCCGGAGCTCATCGCCGGCCTCGCTGCCAGCGGCCAGATCGCCACCCAATACTGCGATGCTGCGGGCGCGCCCTCGATGGACGTCGCCGTCAACCCGAACGGTTCGCTCGCCGCCATCGAAGGCATCACCAGCCCGTGCGGCCGCGTGTTCGGCAAGATGGCCCACTCCGAGCGCGCCGGATCCCACGTTGCCAAGAACATCCCCGGCACCAAGCACCAGCCGATCTTCAGCGCAGGGGTCGCCTATTTCGCCTGAAGGCGGGAGTCGCCGCGCTGAATCCTGGAGTCGCTTTGGCTGCACCATGGAGCGCGGGCTTCAGCCCGCCGAATCCGGGCGGGCTGAAGCCCGCGCTCCCTAGTCAAATGGCCAAGCTAGTCGCCTTATGTCTTGAACGTGATAACAGTCGTCAAGCCGCGTCCAAGGACGGATCGCTCGCGCCATCCAATTAATTGCCACAATGGCACGTATTTTGCTTCACAACGGGTGAATTTCACCTAAGTTGGCCGCGGCAACCCGCTTGTCGCAGATGTCCAACGCCTACCTCCAGCAATCCCTCTCCCAGCAGCAGACGCTCGCGCCGCAAATGCGCAAGAGTCTCGAGATCCTGCAAGCCGGCACGATGGAGCTCTCGCAAATCATCACCCAGGCGCTGGAGATGAATCCGGTTCTGGAAGACATCACCGAATCGATTTCGCTGGACGAGGAGGGCCCCGATGCGGACGAGGCCGATTCGTTGGATTACATGAACGAGACCGACGACGACTGGCGCGACCAGGCGATTCTGGAAGGGAAAAGCGCGCCCTGGACCCAGGACGACGAGGAGCGGCGGCAGAGGATTTACGATTCGATCGTGGCACCGGTGACGTTGCCGCAGCATTTGCAACAGCAACTCGACCTGGCCATGGTCGAGCAGGACGTGAGAGAGGCCGCCCAGACCCTGCTAGGCAACCTGGACGGCCGCGGGTTCCTCGACCTGCCGGCCATCGATCTGGGGATCCGCTTCGGGATCAAGCGCGCCGACCTGAACGCCGCGCTCAAGCTCATCCAGTCGTTTGATCCGGCGGGGGTCGGGGCCTCCGGCATCGCCGAATCGCTGCTGCTACAGTTGGAACGCCAGGACGGCACCGGCACCATCGAGTATAAAATCGTGCGCGACCACCTCGAGGACCTGGCCCGCAAGCGCCACCCGCAGATCGCCAAGGAGTTGGGCACGAGCGTCGAGCGCATCGCCGAGGCCGCCTCGCGCATCGGCCGGCTCACCCCCAACCCCGGCGGCGACTTCGATCCCACCGGCAACCCCTACGTCCTGCCCGACGTGGTCATTGAGCGCAACGACGACGGCCAGCTCGAGGCCCGGCTCACCGGCGAGCATCTGCCGAACCTGCGGATCAACGATTTCTACAAGGACATGATCGGCCACAACGGCGTGGACCCCAAAGCGCGCCAGTTCCTGCGCGACCAGATCCGCGACGGCCGCAGCCTGATCCGCTCGATTTCGCTGCGCCAGGAAACCATCCTGGCCATCGCCCACAAGCTCATCGAACACCAAAGCGCTTTCTTCAACAAGGGCCCGCGCCACCTGCGCCCGCTGACCATGAACGAAATCGCCGAGGAACTCGGCATGCACGGCACCACCGTCTCGCGCGCCGTCGCCGGCAAATACATCCACACCCCGCAGGGGCTGATGGAAATGCGGGTGTTCTTCGCCACAGGCTATCAGACGCAGGACGGCGCGGAGGTCTCCAACGCCGGGGTGCGGGAGGCGATCCAACAGTTAGTGGCCGCCGAGCCGCCCGCCAAGCCGCTGTCCGACGAGGTGCTGATGAAGGCGCTGGCCAAGCAGGGCATCACCGTGGCCCGCCGGACCGTGGCCAAATACCGCGAGCAACTCGGCATCCTGCCCTCACACCTGCGCAAGACGTTCTGACCCCAGTCGGCCTCACTTGCCCGGAAATCGAACGATCCAGAAAGAAAAGAGGCGGCGGGCAGAATGCCCGCGCCACGGTGGCCCGGGCATTCTGCCCGGCGCCAAAGCGGATCCATGGATTTCCCAAACGCCGCTCAAAACTCCGGCAGAGGTCAGGAGGTCCAAGATCACAGGATCGAGCCCGGGCCGTAGGCCGCGGCCTGCGGATGCGCGGCCTCCAGCTTTCTAACCGCTCCGGCGAAGGCCGCGATCTGGGTCCTGGCCGCGCCGCTCTCGCGGTCGCCGCGCGCGAGGATCGCGTCGAGCGCCGCGCGCGACAGTCCGAGGCGGGTGTCCGCCGCCAGCCGTTCGATCAGATTGTTGCGCTCCACCGCGCCGGTGCGCAGGTCGTTGACGGTGGCCACGGCGTGCTCCTTGATCGCCTCGTGGGCGGTCTCGCGGCCGACGCCGCCCTTGACGGCGGCCATCATGATGGTGGTGGTCATCAGGAACGGCAGATAGCGGGCGGTCTCGGCGGCGATCACCGCCTCGTAAGCATCCATCTGGTCGAGCACGGTGAGGAAGGTTTCGAACATCCCGTCGACGGCATAAAACGAATCCGGCAGCATGACGCGGCGCACCACCGAGCACGACACGTCGCCCTCGTTCCATTGGTCGCCGGCCAGGCCGGCGGCCATTGCTAGATAACCTTTGAGGATGACATGGAACCCGTTGACCCGCTCGCACGAGCGCGAGTTCATCTTGTGGGGCATCGCGCTCGAACCGGTCTGGCCGGGGGCGAACCCCTCGCTGGCGGTTTCGTGGCCGGCCATCAGGCGCAGCGTCTTGCAAAACGACGACGGCCCCGAGCACAGGTCGGTGAGCGCGGCGACCACCCGCAAATCCAGCGAGCGCGGATAGACCTGGCCGACGTTGGTCCACACCGCGGGCATGCCGAGGTGGGCCACCACCCGTTGTTCCAGCGCGGCCACCTTGGCCGGGTCGCCGTCGAACAACGACAACTGGTCCATCTGGGTGCCCACGGCACCTTTCAGCCCGCGCGCCGCGTAATTGGCAATGACGGACTCCAGCGCGGCCAGCGAGTCCAACAACTCCTCGCCGAACATCGCCACCCGCTTGCCCAGCGTGGTCGGCTGGGCCGCCACGTTGTGGGTGCGCGCGGTGAGCACCAGCTCGCTCCATTGCTCGGAGCGCTCGCGCAGCCGGCGCAAGGCGGCCACTGTCTTGTCGCGCACAATCAGCAGCGACCGATAGACCTGGAGCTGTTCGACGTTTTCGGTGAGATCGCGCGAGGTCAGGCCCTTGTGAACCTGCTCGTGTCCCGCCAGATCGTTGAACTCCTCGATCCGGGCCTTGACGTCGTGGCGTGTGATCTTCTCACGGGCCATGATCGAGGCCGCGTCCACCTGGTCCTTCACCCGCTCGTAGGCGGCGATGGCCTCGGCCGGCACATCCAGCCCGAGGTCGCGCTGCGCCTTCATCACCGCGATCCAGAACTCGCGCTCTAGCACGATGCGTCCGTCGGCGGACCAGATGGCTTGCAGGGCGGGCGAGGCGTAGCGTTCGGCGAGGATGTTGGGGATCACGGCGCGCAGCGTGGCGGGCTCCACCCCGATGAGCAACCTTGAAAGGACGCTCCAAACCAGCCGGGGGCGAATCGCCGCCGAAATCCCGTGGGCCATGTTCCCATTTGGCACCCGAACGCGGCGGGCCGGCTGTGGCGAGGCGCAGGTATCCGTTCAGGAGCGCATCGACCAACCGTCCGGGAGGTCCGTGGGGACTGAGCAAGCCCGAAACGAGCACATGGGTATCCAATACCCAGACCGGAAGGTTCATCGTTTCGTCCTCGCCTGCCGCACCGCGCCGATCTCCTTGTCAATCTCCTGCGGCGACAACTCGGAGAGCCCCGACGCCAGCGCCCGCCGCCGGACCGCGCTCAGCGCCCGGCGGGCGCAATTGCGCACCTGTTCCTGCAAATCCTCCAACAACGTCGCGTCCGAGGTGGCAATGAGCAGCCCGCGCGGCGTCCCATCCCGTGAAATGACCAAGGTCCCTTCCTCCTCCAGCGCCTGCCAGACCTTGCCAGGATTGGCCGCCAGTTGCCGCGAAGGAATCATCTTCGTGCATAACGATTCGCCTACAAGTTCAAACCGCTGGCCAGGGCGGACCGGGCCGGTCCGCCCTGCCGCGCGTTAGATCTTCTTCGGCATGGCGGTCCAGCCACCCTTTTTCGCACTGCTCTTGAGGCAGGTTTCGATGAAGGCCAAGCCGGTCCAGCCGTCCTCGACGGTGGCGTATTGACTGCCGTCGCAGGCGAATTTCTTGCCGGCCTTCCACTTGCGCACGTCGGCCTCGAAGCTGCGATGAAGGCGGGCGAACGCGTCATGGAAGCCTTCGGAGTGGCCGGCGGGAATCGTCGGCTCGGCCAGCAGCGCGGCGGGGACGTTTTTCGGCAGGAAGCCGTCGCCTGCGGAGACCGCCCCGCGCCAATAAGTGCGGTCCGGCTGGTTAGGCAGGTGGATGGTGAGGCATTCGGGGTTTTCCTGACGCCAGGAAAGCGTGCCCTTGCTGCCGGCGATGGTGATGCCGAGGTCGTTTTTGGAGCCGATGCAAATCTGCGAGGCGCGGACCATGGCCTTGCCGCCGTTGCTCAGCTTGCAGTAAACCGTGAGGTGGTCGTCAAGCTGGCGGCCTTCAACGAAGGTTTCCATCTGCGCCGACAGGTCGGTGACCTCCAGGCCGGTGACGTAGCGCAGTTGCATCAGGGCGTGGGTGCCGATGTCGCCGCCGCAACCGGAACCGCCGGCGCGCTTGGGATCCACGCGCCACGCGGCCTGCTGCTGGCCGGTGGCCTCCAGCTTGGTGGCCAGCCAGCCCTGGATGTAATAGCTGTCGACCCAGCGGATATCACCTAACAACCCGCTCTGGGCGATGTAACGGCTGAAGCGGGTGGTCCAGTGGCCGAGGTAGGTGTGGGCCACGGCGAAGGGCACGCCGAGTTTGCGCGAGGTTTTGACCAACTCGGCGGCTTCCTTGAGGTTGAGGCACAGCGGCTTCTCACAGAACACGGCGATGCCGGCCTTGAGCGCCTTCATGGCGGGATCGAAGTGGACGAAGTTGGGCGTGACGATGAGGATGTAGTCGAGCTTCTGGTCGGCGGGCAGGGTGGCGTTGGCGGCGATCATCTCGTCATACGAGGCGTAGCCCTTGATCGGATAGGCCCAGTTGGCGGCCTCCTCCAGCGCGATCTTGGCATCGGGGAAGAGCGCTCCGGCGACAATCCGGCGGGTCCCGTCCATGTGGATGGCTTTTTGATGCGGGTGGACAATGAAGGCGCCTTTGCCGCCGCCGACGAGGCCGATGTTGAGTGGTTTGCTAGACATGGTAGGTATGGTTGGAATTGGAATTGGTGAGATGAGAGCAACGGGTTTCCAGGGTTACGACTGCCGGGTTATGTTTCTTACGCGGGCCTGGCTGTCAAACGGGAAAATCGAATCGGGTGAAGCGGCTATTTGACCACTGATTGCGCTGATTTTAACTGATTTTACTGAAAGAAGTGAATTTTTGCTCACAGATATCAGGATCACCTATTAGGCTGACGCACATGACGTCGTAACTTCTTAATCATCCGTACAATCAGTGAAATCAGTGGTCATTTTCCGATCCAGGGTCATGGCTTGCCCTGCCAATCGCCGAAGCTGCGGAACTTCTGGTAGCGTGTGGCCCGCAGCTGGGCGGCGGGCAGGACGGCCAACTCGGCGAGGTGGCGCAGGATCACGTCGCGGAAGGCGGCGGCGGCGGCCTGGTGGTCGTGATGGGCGCCGCCGACGGGCTCGGCAATCACATCATCGATGAGTCCGAGCTGGAGCAAGTCCGGGGCGACGAGTTTCATGGCCTCGGCGGCCTCGGGGGCGTGCTTGCGGTGTTTCCAGAGGATGGCGGCGCAGCCCTCGGGGCTGATGACCGAATAATAGGCGTTCTCCATCATGATCACGCGGTCGGCGACGCCGATGCCCAGCGCGCCGCCCGAACCGCCCTCGCCGATGACCACGGCGATGACCGGCACTTTGAGCAGCATCATTTCGCGCAGGTTGTAGGCGATGGCCTCGGCGATGTTGCGCTGTTCGGCGCCGATCCCGGGAAAGGCCCCCGGCGTGTCGATCAGGGTGATGACGGGCAGCCCGAATTTTTCCGCGAGTTTCATCAGGCGCATCGCCTTGCGGTAGCCTTCGGGGTGGGCGCTGCCGAAATTGCGTTTGAGGTTTTCCTTGGTGTCGCGGCCTTTCTGGTGGCCGATGACCACCACGCGCTGGCCACCGATGCGGGCGAAGCCGCCGGGCATCGACGGATCGTCGCCGATGTGGCGGTCGCCATGGACCTCACGGAAATCGGTGAACGCCAGCGCCACGTAGTCGAGCATGAACGGCCGCTGGGTGTGCCGCGCAATCTGGACGCGCTGCCATGGGCTCAGGTTGTCATAAAGGCTGGCCCGCGCCGCCGCCAGATCGACTTCCAGCGCGGCAATCTCCGCCGAAAGGTCAAGCTCTGGCGACTCGGCGCGGGCGCGGAGCTTGCCAAGCTCGCGTTCGAGTTCATGGACCGGGATTTCGAAGGCGAGGACCTGCATGGGCGAAGCTTCGGGATTGAAGAGCCGGGATGCAAGTCAGGATGTGAGAGCCTAAGCCAGGTCGGTTTCGGCCCCAGCGAGGCCAGGCGGCAGGACGCGCCGGCGGGGTTCGACGCCTTCGGGGGTTTCGTCTTTGGAAAAGTCGCAGTGCGCGGCCACCGTGAAACCCTTGTAGATCGCTTTCATCTCATCCGTCTTGAAGTATTCCAGGAAAGCAGGATCTTCGGATACCCGATTTCGATGAACGGAGAGAAACTTGTCTTCTCGTAAGCGCAGACTTCCGCTAGCGTTAGACAGAGGAACAACAAGAGGTTAACGCGCATTGCCATTACCCCCGAAGATGTTGTTCAAAACGATTTCCTGCTCCAAGCCCTTAAGCCGCCGCACGAACTGGACATATTGCGCGAAGAGTGCCTGGTACCCAACGAGTGACACCTCGCCCGCACCGGCGCAGGTGGACTCGAACGCAGCCATCGCGGCGAGTTTCTCGCTGGCGCTTTGCGGCAATTGCGCCTTGGCGAAGTTGGCTTGGAACGCGGTGACGGCCTGGGCCAGCTTCGTCCCCAGCAGCGCCGGATTGCTGCTGCCCAGGAACACCCTCTCCTTGGGCGAGTGGGCACCCGGAGGAGAGAGGGCGGTGACCTCGCCGCCGGAGCCGTCGGGGTTGGAACCGTGCCGGGTGGCGTTGATGGTGATCAACGAGCCCTGCTCCCAGATCGTCGACAGGATCGGGGCGGGGATCTCATACACCACAGTCCAGCAGCCCGCCTGACGCTCGACCTTGCGCTTCCAGTCGCCGTTCCATTTCGAGTCCGTGCGTTGGCCGTCAAAGAGGTTCCCGCAAGCGTCAACGACCAGCTGATAGTAAAGATCCCCGGCGAAGTCGCCGACATAGAGCTCGATGCATTCCTTGGTGTAAATATTCGAGTCGCGCAACTGATTGGCGGTGGCCCACAGGCTCGGCGAGCCGGGGTTGGTGCATTTGAAGGCCACAAACAAGCTGCCGCCGGCTCGAAGCCAATAGCTCTCGGTCGGGTATTTCGTGGTGTCGCCGGGACCGTCCTCGAGCTTGGCGATGGGGATTTTCAGCGCCTTCGCCCATGCGGGATCAGCCAAACCCCGCTCAATATCGGGTGCGTGGTCCAGGGCCGGGGCGACGAACCATCTCGGCTCGGCAGCCGAGGCGGCTGATAGGACGCAGCCGAACAAGAATGCTGCTAATGATTGATGGTGGTGCATGGGGATGATGATCGGGAATGGGTAAAAATGGGGTCAGTGTGCAAATCTTGACAAAATCACCCATCCCGGGCGCAGAAGCGACTATGGCCCGAGAAACCCCACCAGAATATTGAGGGAACCCCAGGTGCTGAAAGCGTGATCGGTATCCGGGACGAACACCAATTCCTCGCCGGCGAGCAGTTTGGTTTCGAGGTCGATGGCGAGGCCCTTCGAGTCTTTTCTAACTTCCTTTTGGAAAGCCAATGACACGCCGGGTTTGCCGTCCCAAGCGAGCTTGAGCACATTGAATGACATGGATTTCTCGTCGCCCGGGACGCTGACCCAGGGTCCCGATTTGACCGAGAGGGCGTAGCGGCCGGTCTCCGGCGCGATGAACCGGATGATGCCGATCTCATGGCGCGAGATGCTGAGCCCCGAGCCGTCTTTGTATGGGGCGAAAAGTGCGGTTCCTTCCGGACCGGCAAAACAGTGGCCGCCCTCAAACCAGTCCATCGAGTTGGTCTCCCACTGGGTCTTGTCCGCACCGAAAGCCGGGTCGAATTTGCCGCCCAGGGTCTTGGGCATCCAGGAGAGCCGCCAGATCGGTTTGCCGTCCGCGGCGGTGAACACCGGTTGGGCGCTCCAGTTTTTGGAGGGAATGGGCAACGGGTAAACCTTGGCGGCTTTCTCGCCCTTCGCCGTCACGAACTCGCCCTTGAATTCAAGAGGCTTGGTGACGATGGGCGCTTCATAAACCTTCAGGTTCGGCGTGATCGACTTGCCGAGCTCGTGCGTTGTGGGCGCGGCCTTGAATAATTCCGGCAACGCCTGGGCGAAGACGTCATCGAAGAAGCCGTAGCCGGCCTGGGTGGGATGGCAGCCGTCACCGGAGAAAACCGACCACGGGATTTCGCCGGCGTTGATTTTAGCGGCGGCGTTGAAGACGGTTCCGAGGCTCGGGATTCCATAGAACGCGGCGACCCGCTCGTGCGCGCTGGCGGAGGGGGGCAGCTTGCCCGTTTTATAGGATTCCAGATGTGTTTGGGCCATCGTGTAGAAGATCGCGAGGTCGGTTTTCGGATTCTTCATCCACGTTTTGTGGACCATCTTTTCCATCGACTCGGTGCGGTCGCTGTCGCCGTCGTTGACGCAGAACTCGATCAGGACGAGGTCGGGGTTGTGCGCGAGCACGTCGCGGTCGTAGCGGGCCGCGCCAAAGTCGGACCCGGTGCCGGAGATCCCCTTGTTGAGGACGTTGATTTTTGCGTTAGGGTATTGCTCCTTGAGCCAGCTGGTTACGAACGTCACGTAGCCTTTGGGGGACGCTCCGCCCACCGTGATGGAGCCGCCCAAAAAGACGACGTTGACTTCGCCGCCGGCTTTGAGTTTGCCCGCGACGTTGGGGAGCCCGTCCCGGCTGGTATAGAGGACGGCCGGTTCGAGTTTGACTTCCTTTTTGGGAGCCTGGGCCATCGCGCGAGGCGAGAGCAGGGTTGCGGCAGCAAGGAAGGCGGCCGCAATGCCGCAGAGGGATCGATGTTTCATAGGGATGATGATCGGGGATCGTTTGACGTTTGCTGCGTCCTTCCAACTACGGCTGCACCCATATCAGCTTGTATGCGTGGGGTCGGGGGCTGGCGGCGGCGCGGATTTTGTCGGCGATCTCGCCGAGCATGGCAATGTTCGCCGCCTCGCAGGATTTTGTTTTCAGGTAGCGCGCGTAGTTGTCTACTTGGTAGAGTTCCTTGGGGGTGTCCTTGAGTTGCTCGGCGAGGCGCGCCATGTCGGCTTGCACGCGCCCGCGGACCGCTTCCAAGGCGATCGGGTGCGGCACGTCGCCGAGGTTCCAGAACTCGAAGGTGGCCGTCATGCGCACTTCCTGCACTTGCTTGCACCAGGCTTTGACCAATTCCAGCACGCCGGCGGCCTGCCGCGCCTGGGGGGTGTTTTTCTCCAAGGCGAGGTTGATGCCCGTGGCCAGTTGATCCGATTTGAACCGCCGCACCGCATCGCCGTCGATGGATAGCTGGTATTCGCCGGGAGCGAGCCCGCTGATTTTGAGCATTTCGCGGTTGAGCTCGTCGTTGAACGGCACCCAGGCCAGCGCCGGTTCCTGCTCCTTGTCCACGGGATAAGGGAGTGCTTTTTCGCTCAACGTGAAAGTCACCTCATGGTTGCGGACCGCTAGATCCGCGACGGTGGCGTTTTCGGATTCGAGGACTCTGGTGCCGGTCGCGTCCAGCGAGACGCTGGAGACCACCGCGGGGGCTTGCTGCCCTTTGAGAAAAAGGTAGGCCATCACAAAATGGCCGAGTGGATTGGGATGAATCCGGTCGGGCTTGATCAGGCTCGCGGCGGGATCCTGGGCCTGGATTCTGGCGTTGAGCGCCCCCATCGAGTCGTGGAAATCAATCACGGAGCAGCCGGTTTCCCCGGCCAGCTTGCGCATGAAAGTGGCGCATTCCCCGAGCGCGCCGTTGACGCCGGTCAGGACCCCGCTCTGCGGGTTGCGGGCGGTTTCATCGTAAATCGACGGAGTGATCAGAAGGACCCGCGTCCCGTCGGCCTGAAGCCGCTTCACCAGTTGGGTCATGTAACTGCGGTAGCCCTCAAGGATGTAGGTTCGCTGGTCGCGCAGTTGATTGGTCAGCGGCATGTCACCGTAAATCTCGCGCCTCACGTCGTTCATTCCTAACATGATGGAGGCGACCGTCGATTTGTGCGGCTGGATGTCCCAGTCGTATCGTTGCAGGGTGCCGTGGGCGTCGTCGCCGGAGTTGCCGGCGTTGAAGAAATCGATCTTCCGATCAGGAAAACGCGTCGCGTAGTAAAGATAGACCCAGGCGTAATAGGTTCCCCCGTGGGTGATGCTGTCGCCCACCGCGGTCCAACGGTCGTTATTTTGGAACAAGGTGCCCTGTGGCGCGGCGGGCGCGGCGTTTGCCATGGATCCGCCCCATGAGGCGGCGGCTAGAATCACGACCAGGGCCGCCAGGAGTTTGTTGGAGCACACCAAGGGTCTGTCCCTTAGTGTGCGCAGTCTTGGGGATTCGCTGAACATGTGTCACGCTACGGTCGGTTTAACGATCCTTTGTCAACGGCTCGCGCATTTTTTGGTGCGGGCAAGGATGGCGTCACGTCCAGACTCATGCGGGGCAGATCGGGTTACTTCAGAGTCCGCCTGAAGGCGGGACTACATACGCTGGAATCGAAGTTGCTTGGGGAGGTAGGTAGTCCCGCCTTCAGACGGGGAAGATTGGGGTCAGTGTGCAAATCTTGACAGAATCACCAACCTTTGGTCTCGCGATCCCCGCTCGCACGGGATTGAGATGAATGTAATCGGCCAGCGGCTGGAAAACTGCAACCGCAGGCCATGCGTGGCATTGCGGCAGTCCGCGACGCGACCTCAAGAGCAGTTGTCAAGATTTGCACACTGACCCCTATTGTTTGTTGCCCGAGGAGTTAGGTTGGATCACCAATGGCGGGCGAGATACGGGTCTTCGGTGTCGCCGACTTCATACAAATAGGGTTGTCGAAGTTTGCGGAGGCGTTCCCGCTCGGCCAGCAGATCCGGGTCCTCGAAGACGATGACCGACACCGCGGGCACCTTCTCGTCCCTGTCCTTGCGGATGGCCGGCGACCAGATGACCAGGCAGTTGTGGGCGGGAAATGTTTTCAGCAGTTCCGGGGGCAGCAGGAAACAGCGCTCCGTGGCGAAGGGGTCGGTGCCTTTATGCCGTTCCTTGACCAGGGCGATGGGCTTGCCGTTGAGTTGCGCCACGCAGCCGTCGGCAAGGCCGTTGACCAGGAGCCGCGGCGCGGAGCCCGCCGGGAAGGCGAGCGGAAAATGCGTGTGAAAGGCGAACGGCCCCGGATGGGCGTAGATCTTCTCCTGCTTGAATGCGTCACCGGGTGGGCCGACCCAGGGGCATTCCTTACCCTGGTGCGCGAAGACCTGCGCCTGGAACTCGGCTTGGGTCATGGCGGCGACGCCCCAGCCCATCGGCACCGGCTCGGCGGCCCAGGCCGCCATCGACAGGCAAAGGAAAAATAGTAGCGCCCGCATCACCAGTGCCTCCCAACATAAGGATCCTCCACCGCGGCGACCAGGGTCAGGTAGTTGGACGCCAGCATTCGCCGCCGCTCGACTTTCTGCGGGTCTGCGAAAATCAACTGCACCGGGCCGAAGCCGATGCCGCCATCGTTGACCGGGTCGTCATCCAGCAGGGTGATCTCGTTTTCCGCCGCCTTGAGCAAGCCCGGCGGGATGGAATACTCGCGGGGCGTGTGCCAGGCCGACGAGCTGGCAAAAAAGTTGTCCGGGCCGGTGTGGCCGATCTTGGTCCCGTTGAGCCAGGTGGTATCCCAGTCGTCCACCCCGCCCATGATCAGGAAGGGCTCGGCCCCGGCGGGCAAGGCTGCCGGGAGCGTGAAGCGTTTTCGATACCAGAACAACCCGTTATACTTTTTCCAGTCGGCATGCTGGGACTGGTAGTTGCCGGGCACTGTGACATCGTGCCAGCGAGGGTCGGTGGCAGGCGGGCAAGCCACCTCGGCCTTGCCGATGGCGCAGCCGCTCCATTTGCCCTCCAAGCTGAGAGGCTCGGCGGCATCGGCCAAGTCCCCGGCGGGCTTGAAGAAGTTCACGGTCATGGGCGGATGGACGGAGCCGTCGCTGTTGCGCATGCCGAGGGCACCGCCGCGGTCGAAGTCAACCCGGATGGCGATCTCATTCCTGCCCGCCTTGAGCAATCCCGCCGGCAGCGCGTAAGTGCGGATCACCACCGCCACATCGTTGACGTGGTTGCCCAGATCGCTTTGGCCGACTTTGACACCGTTGACCAAGGTGAGGTCGCAGCCGCTGATCTGGCCGACCAGGATATTGGCGTTGGCACCAGCGGGGAGCTCCTTGATGTCGAAGCTCCGGCGATACCAGACCGTGCCATGATCGCCGCCCGCCGTGCCTGGCAGGGCAAGCACGCGCCAGGCGGGGCCGTCGGCGGGACTGGCCCCCTGGGTTGGCAGGCCGGGGCATGTCTGCCAGTCGCCGGCGAGGTCGACCGCGGCGACCAACTCGTCCTTGGCCTTGGGCGGGCGCAGGAAGTAGGGGGCGGCCATCTCGACGCCGCAATTGGAGAGCAAGGTTACGAGGGTGCGGGCGTTGACACGTTTGGAGCGGTCGAGCCAGAATCGCTTGTCCACGTCGAACATGCCGGGCTCGACCTGGCAGAGCACGAACTCACCCTTGCCGCAAGGCACGCGGGCCAGGATGCCGCTCGGCAACAGGAGCGCTGCGCCATCGACCTTGTCCAGGGCCGTGATCTGGATGTCGCCTTTCCAGTAAAAATCGGAGCGGCCCAGGCCCAGCAGCAACGGATCCGCCGCGGCCTTGCCCAGCATGCTGTGGTTCACGGGTCTGGATTTGGCCTCGACGGCGAAGGGCAGGCTGCTGAAGTCGGTTCGGGGCAGGCAGAAGACCATCCCGCCGGCCTTGGCGAAATCAGCCAACCCCACGGGGGATGCGTCGCCCAGGATGAGAGCCTCGGTGGGTTTGGCCGCGGAGAGGCTCTGGACCCGCGTGAAGTCAATGCGGAGCGACTCCAGCAGCTTTGCGCCCTGGTCGCCACCGAGGTAGACGGCTTTCCGCAAAGCCGGCGGTTTCAACGCAGCGGTGTAATCCACCAGGTTGGCGAGGGTTCGTTGGGCGGCGGGGTCGTCCTGGCTGCGGCCGCTGACATCAAGCTGGTTGAAGACTACGGTGCCGCCGCCGGCGCGCAACTCCAACGCGGCGGCGTAATTCAACGCGAACTCGCAATCGACCAAGGTCCGGTAGTTGCCGGTGTCGGGCTTGATGATGACCACGGTGGCGACGTTGTGGGTGTTGCCCCATTTAATGAAGCGCTTCTTCGATTTGCCATCGTTGCCGGTATAAAGGTAATAGGCGCCGTCGCCGCATTCGTTTGCCGGCTTGAGGTTCTGAAGGGCGATCGCATAGCCATCGGTCAAGGTGGCGGAACCTCGCCAGAAATTCAGGCAGGCGTCCGCGAGACCGTCGAAGAGGGGGCAACCCGCGGCGCGAGCGAAGACCTCCCGGGGTGAGGAATACTCGGTGCGGAACTTGAAGCGCTCGCGCAAGGTCGTCTCCGACTGCTCCAGGATCAAAACGTTCTTCCCGAGCCGGGCCAGAGCGCCGAGGTCGAGGCCCTCGGGCAGCAACTGCAGTTCGTAGTCGAAAGCCCGTCGACCGAAAACAATGGTGTCATAGCGGGTGAAGTCGGCGGTGAACGGCAGGAGTTGGAAGTCGGCTCCAAGTTTCTGCAACGCCTTGGCAGAGTCACCCTCCGGGTCGACCAGGGCCAGGGTCTTGAGGTGCTTGACCGGCCGGGGAGCCAGGATATCGATCCGGCAACGATCCGAGCAGAGTTCCTTGCCGCCGACGGAAAGGGTCATGGATAACTCGCCCTCCCGGTCACCGCCGGCAGGGATCACCACTTCGATGGGCAGCTTGTATTGTCCGCCGCCGGGGATGGCCAAGGACTTATCACCGGAGGCAACCGTCTTGCCACCTAGACTGAGTTTCCACGCGCAGTCGGCCTTAAACTCCTGGCGGCCGTTGTTGAGAGCCAGGACGCTGCGGCGCAGGGTCTCGCCGGGTGCGAAGATGTGGTCTTTGGCCGTGCGCTTCTCCGGGGTGCCGGCGAGAAAGGCCACCACCGGGGCATAGCACTCGGAAAGCGTCGCCAGTTCGATGCTGGTGTTCAGGTAGGTGCACATTCCGGCGACACCGTCGGCGCGCCAGTTGAGAAGGTTCTCCCGGACGCGCTCCCGCCAGACCTGGTTGCGGAGGTTCTGTGGATTTCCGTCGCAAACCAGCGGGTAGCCGTCCCCAGCCCCGGCGATGTTGCCAACGCCTTTGGCGACGGCCCGCTTCTGGGGGTCGGCGATCTGATCGGTCGTGGCCAACTGGGCCAACGCGGCCTTCTCGAAGGCTTTCAGGCCGGCGTCCTCGTCGGCATCGCGGACAAAGGCGGCGTCGCCTCGGGTGACGGCGCACCACTCGGCCACGAGGCTCACTCTGCGGACGCAACCGTGACCGCCATCCCAGGGGGCGTTGGTCCAGTCAGCGATGAAGGGCGAGGCGGTCTCGTCAAGGAAGAGGGGCTTGACGCCGTATTGGCGCCAGTGCTCGTTGCGCTCGATGATTTCCTGGATGGGCGAGAACCCGCCGTAGAAATGGTAGTTGATCGTATCGTTGTAGTTGTGGGTGGTGAGGTCGTCCTGGTAGCGGGTGGGGTCGAGGGCATGGATGAGGTTGTATTCGCGATTGCCCCAAGCAATGGTGCGCCGCTCGATGTCGTCCTTCGGTCGCTTGAGCCAGACGCCGTCCTGCAACAGCGGATTCATCTCCAAGTCGGTGCCGATGTAATAGGGCCCGCTCCACATCAGCACGCTGGGGCAGTTACGGAAACGCTTCATGAAATACTCGATCTTCCGGGTCTCACCATCCCAGTATTCGGCGGCCATCTCCTTGCCCTCTTGAACGAGCTTTTGGACTTGGCTGCGGCCGCAGAAGCCGTCGCTGGCATACATCCGGCGGGGGATGCCGGCCTCGTCGAAAAACTTCGGATCGAGGAAACTCTGATAGCCGTCGGTGCGGTAGGCGGAGTTGTAACCCATGCGGCGCATCCAGTCGGAAAGGCCAAAATTGCGGGTCATGGTCTCGGCGAAGCCGCGCATCTCGAAGAGGCTCAGGGGCTGGCCGTTGAGCGTCATCAGGTGGCCCTGGCTCTGGATTTCGCGGAAACCGAAGCGCTGCGGCCGGAGGGTGTCGAGCGCTTTGCCGTGCGCGTCCTCAAGTTTGGCGTTGAGGCTGTAGAGGAACGGCAACCCGACATCCCAGAGAGTCGGACTGTCCCAGGAGGTTTCGGCCACGACACTTTGGCTGGCCGCCTTGGCGGTGAAGGCGACGCCGGGCAAAGCCTTGTCAATGTCGCCGGCGGCGCTGGCGGCGGCTTCGACCTGATACGAT
>Ga0194037_1001549_pt1 | contig 16433 bp, 17 predicted proteins | sample JunL306m_MetaG_FD_148653 | JGI IMG/M metagenome (GOLD analysis project Ga0194037, IMG submission 148653) | Anoxic zone freshwater microbial communities from boreal shield lake in IISD Experimental Lakes Area, Ontario, Canada - Jun2016-L304-6m | ecosystem: Environmental > Aquatic > Freshwater >...
GCAGTAAGACCGTCGTGTCAGTTATCTTTCTGGTCATAAACCTTGAACAGTTGCTCTTCGTTCATGTTTTGTCTTTTTTTATCTTGTTCAAGCTATCACTGCAAGAGCAAAAGTGGCTGCTCGGCAGCCTGAATCGGCACTATCACTATGACGGCAATATGGAACTGACAAGAGTGCCTGTTGCTTGGTGAATGCTTGTGAACGTTTTATTGCGTTATGCAGCAGACACTACTTAGCTCGTAAAATCAAAATTAGTTCCCATTAAATTCCGCGAAGAGCCTTATGGGTTATAGGTGATTGTTTTTCACGTTTTTTTGCAGAAGGTGTTTTATTTCAGCGGTAAAGGATGCCATGACGAGGAGAGGGTTGACATTGCGTTCAATGGCACGGATGGCTTCTTCCGTGAGGGTTGAGAGCAGGAAGAAATCTGCATGGGGAAAGTTTTTTACAAAACGATCAATTGAGTTCGTAATATCCGGGTTGTTCAATGCCTGAAAATCCGGGATAATTTTTCGGCGGTTGATGTCTTGAAAAAAGAGAAGTAATGCTGCAAGAAAAAGTGTAAGCTCATTGCGCGAAAGGTTTTTGGTGTTTTCTTCGCAGGCGAGTATTGCTTCATGGAAATGGCGCGGAGTAAGTACTTTTCGCAGATAATCGAGTGCCTGGTTACGAAGTGTAATGGTTGGTATCTCAGTCGGGCTGTTTATGAGTTCCCATAAAAGACGAAGGTTTCCTTTGGAAAAACTGACGATAAAGCTCAGTTCGGGTTCCATAATTTCAGGGTGGTTTTCCTGCATCCACAGGCGAAGCTCATGTGTTGTCACCCGAGAAAATCTGATGGTTTGACATCGGGATCGGATAGTTGGCAAGAGCGTTTCAGGCCTTGATGACACAAGAATAAACACTACATGTGCTGGTGGTTCCTCTAAAAGCTTCAACAGTTTGTTCGCGGCTGAAGGATGCAGTCTGTCGACCTGCGAAATAATAAAGATTTTTTTGTTTCCCTCGTTAGGCATAAACGAGGCTTTATGTTGGAGAGTAATAACCTGTTCGGTCAGAATGCCCATGGAGCGTTCCATGGCAGGGGATATATAGGGATTCTGTTTTTTTTGTTCCAGTAGTAGATCGTACCGTTCTTTGGCATCGTTGAACCGCTTGTTTTCTTTTTTTACACTATCCCCAGGATTAAGCAAAGCTGATTCTACAGGAAAAATATATTCCACATTCTGATGCATGAATGAGCGTACCTGCTGGCAGTCAGGGCATATTTCGCATGAGCCGTCATAATTCTGTTTCGAAATGGAACGACAGTTGAGAATTGAGGCGATTTCAAAGGCAATTGATTCTTTTCCCAAACCTTCCGGACCGATAAAAAGGTAGGCATGAGCAAAACGATCTCTTTCAAGAGCTTTTTGCAGAACGCGGATTTGCTGTTTATGGCCAATAATGTTTTTCCAGCTCATGCCTTTTCTGTTACGCTCAGATAAAGGTCAGCCAGTTGTAGGTATCTTCACCAGTCTGGACAATTTTTAGATAGTTGTGCTGAAGTGCTTCGGTAATTATACCTCGTTTTTCATTTCCTATCGGATATTTATCAATACTTCTGACAGGAGTAATCTCTGCCGCCGTTCCGGTCAGGAATACCTCATCAGCAACATAGAGTGCTTCGCGGGGAATCAGTGTTTCACGAACCTCATAGCCTAACACCTTCGCAAGGTGCATGACTGCATATCGGGTAAATCCTGGTAGAATTGATTGACCCGACATAGGGGTATAGATGATTCCATCGCGAACAACGAAAATATTTTCACCGCTGCCCTCGGAAACATAACCATTGACGTCGAGTGCCAGTCCTTCGGCATAGTCGTCCATCAATGCCTCCATTTTGATAAGCTGTGAATTAAGGTAATTGCCTCCTGCTTTAGCCCATGCAGGGAGTGTATTTGGCGCAGGTTTGGTCCATGAGGAAACGCGAACATCCACACCAGTTTCCAAAACATCTTCTCCCAAATAGGTTCCCCATTCCCATGTAGCGATAGCGACTTCGATAGATGCACGGTGAGGATTAACTCCGAATGCTCCCTGCCCTCGGTAGACCAGTGGTCGTATGTAACAAGATTTATGATTGTTTGCTTGGATGGTGCTTATGACTGCGTCTTTTAACTCTTTTTCTGAATATGGAATTTCGATACGATATATTTTTGAGGAGTCTCTGAGACGTTTGATATGTTCATCCAGAAAGAGAATTGCTGAGCCTTTGAGGGTTTCATAGCAACGAATACCTTCAAAGGTTGATGATCCGTAATGGATAACATGAGACAGAATGTGGATTTTTGCGTCATTCCAGTCAATCAGTTCGCCGTTCATCCAGATTTTAGCAGACTTATTCATGATGCGCGTATTGGAATGTTAAAATCATTACCAGTGTGACAACTCAAAGATATATTGTTTTGAGTTTTATAAAAGTAAAAGCATGTTTTTTTATGCAGTTGTGACATGATCAATCTGTTTTTGATCTAAAGCAATGCAGGGAAGTAATGACAGTAAAGGTACAGGAATGGTGGCGCAGAAAAAAACCAACCAGAGTTTGTTGCTGGTTGGTTTTTTTGCAACGGTTTTGGTCAATAGATCCTTTCATATACGCCATCCACTTCGCGTAGAATCGGTTCATAGCAATGAGCTTTGCGGCCAAAGCAGATGCCTAGTGATTCATACATGGCGATGTGGTCAAGATCAACATGGCGTTGGACAATTGCTTTACCGGATTCAATGAATTCAATTTTGCGCCCTTTGACTTTCGATATCGTCACTCCTGTTTTGCCTTCAAGAAGAAGCATTATTGCGGCAGCTCCTGCTTCAAAACCGAAGTTAATGTCGTAAGCTGAGGAGTTTCCTGACCGGACAAGATGTCCAGGATGGATTTCACGAACTTCTGGAATCTCGTAAATGCCTTCAACAAACATGCCTGTTTCTTTCATGAAAATCGGCATGGCCGGATCGGTTTTCATTCTTTTCTGGATTTGCTGACAGGTAAATTTACCTGCGCCTGCAAGTTTTTTATGACCGAAAGCATCAATGCCAGCCGATTCATCAACAATATCACTACCGTCAGCATTTTTCAATCCCTCAGCAACTACAACAGTGTACGTTCCGCTATGGACATCGCTTTCCCTGATCCTGCGGGTAAAGCGTTCTTTTAGGTGTTCATAGACAATATCCCAATCCGCCGGAATTTCTGGTATGAGAATACAGTCTGCTTCTGCTGCCACTCCGCTACGGAAAGCGGTATGACCTGCATATCGGCCGAAAACTTCAGTTACCAGTACCCTGTTGTGGGTTTTTCCTGTAGTTTTCAGGTCGTGCACAAACTGTGCGATGCGATTGATGGTGGAGTCGCCGCCGACTGAGTAGGTCTGAAGGTCAAGGTCCATGGTTTTAGGTGCATGAATACACTGTATGCCATTCTGGTTGAGATCAACCATGACGCTGCCTGAATCGTCCCCACCGCTTATAACGAGAGCATCAAGGGCAAATTTTTTCATTCCATTTTTGATGCGGTTATATTTTTCAGGATTGCTTATTGCCTTGATTTTAACTCTTGAATGACCGGCTTCAGATCCGGCAAAGCTTGCATCAAACCGATCAAGACGTTCCTGGTCAAGAAAGACAATATGTTCTTGATCAATAAGGTTGTACAACCCTGCGTAGCCATTTGGAATGATATAAAGTTCAAGACCTTTTGAGAGAGCCATCGTTGCCGCGCCTTTCAGCACGGCATTGAGCCCACCACAATCCCCACCGCTGGTCAGAATTCCGATTTTTTTCACTGTTATGTTCTCCTTTCAATACTCAGGTTAGTTTTTAATCGTCTAATTTATTTATTTGTCAAGGAAATACTCTTTCCTGCTTCTGGCAGTCAAGATAGATTTTTATGTGTGATTTTTCAACGATCAGCTGCAAAATTTTAATAGCAGTAGATACTCACAGTAACGTCTGAACTTATATTTTTTTAATGAATTACGTGGATGAGGCAAGAATTGCTTTTGTGCATCTCAGGGAAAGAAAGCGTCAAACAATCTTGACTGCTCTTGGTGTGGCTGTGGGTTCTGCTATGCTTGTGACGACCATTTCAGTAGCACGGGGTTCGTCGTCTAATGTGGTCACCAAAGTGATTGACACTGTTCCGCATGTGCTGATCAATGCCGAAAGAGTAGTTCCGCTGATACCTGATATTATTGTTAAGTTGCATGCTGACCGGATTGCAATGGTGATAAAAAATATTACCCCAGATAAACAGGAGGTTATCAAGAACTATACAGGAGTTGTTCAGAGCATTCGTCAGCTAAGGGAGATTCAGAATATTTCTCCTTTTGTTCTCAGTAAGCTCATAGCGCGCAACAAAACGCGATTTACACCATGTTTGGCCAGAGGTGTGGTTCCCCAGCTTGAAGGTGAAATTGCAGGCTTAAAAAAGAATCTGATAGAACAAAGCGCTCTTGAGGAGCTTGCCTATATGCCGAATGGTATTCTTGTGGGAGATCTTCTTGCAAAAAAACTTAATGTCGGGTACCACTCAAGGTTTGTACTGGTAACAAAAAATAGCGAAGAGTTTCCGGTAATGTTGGTGGGTCGATTCAGTAGTGGGTTCAATGCAAAGGATGAGCGGGAAGCTTACGTCAATCTGTCCCTTGCCCAGAGGATGGAGGGACTTGCCTCGAATTCGGTGACCGGTATTGGTTTAAGAACCTCCCGTGTTGAACGTTCAGGAGAGACAGCTGCCAAAGCGCAAGCGATTAGCGGTTATAAAAGTGAAAGCTGGGACGAAACCAACCGCAACGTCATTGAATTTTATAACCGCAATGCTTTGATTACGCTGGTTCTTGTCAGCTTTGTTTTTATTGTTGCTGGTCTCGGGGTATCATCAGTTATGACGACGGTCGTATTGCAAAAGGTCAAGGATATAGCCATAATGCGTTCAATGGGTATGGCAGCAGGTGGCATTATACGGATTTTCATGTTTGAAGGGCTTATGATTGGTCTTTTCGGGGTACTTATCGGTAGCCCGATTGGGCATGTGATCTGTTATTTAGTCTCAACCATTCGTTTTGAAGCAAGTTCTGCTGGTGTGCTGAAAGCTGACAGGATTATTGTTATCGAAATGTTCGATGTGCATCTGATTGTGGCGATTTTCGGTATGTTGATAGCTCTTGTTTCTTCTATTACTCCAGCTAGAAGGGCGACACAATATCAGCCAGTCAGTATTCTTAGGGGAGATGTAGGTGGCTAGGCTTGGCGGATTATGCATACAGCATGTGCGGCCGCACCTTCTTTACGTCCTATGTATCCGAGTGTTTCATTGGTTGTGGCCTTGACCGATACTGTTCCTATTTCAATACTGAGACATCGTGCAATATTTTTTCGCATCTCGTTAATATAGGGTGCTATTTTTGGTGCTTCAAGAAGCAACATAGCATCAACATTCACTGTCAGGTAACCGTTTTTTTTAAGAAGATTTGCAACATGCTTGAGTAGTAACATACTGTTGATATCCTTGAATTCCATACTTGTGTTGGGAAAGTGAAACCCTATGTCACCAAGTGCTGCTGCACCCAGAAGTGCGTCACTGACCGCATGAAGCAAAACATCGGCATCACTGTGACCGTCAAGTCCTTTATTTCCGGGGATTTCAACACCACCGATCACAAGTTTTCGGCCTTCTGCAAAGGGGTGTACATCAATACCAATTCCTATACGCATTGTCAAAAAAGTTTTAGGATTATAACTTCTTATACTAAAGATAGATATAAATCATTAATATTCAGAATATTACTAGTTTTGAGATTTGTAATAAACCGTGAAGAAAGTAGGGTGTGATAATGACCATTTAACTTGTAAGGTCTTTTGATGAGGCATGAGCGAGATATTCTGGAAATTTTCGTAAAAAGAGATAAAACAACATTACTTTTATGACTTTTTCCCGATTACAGCGGTTTTTCTGGATATGCGCTGGAACTCCGGTATCAGTGATTGAAAAATATCCGACAGAGTACAGCAAATATCTTGGTATAGGTGCAACTATTTTTTTTACGGCTCTTTTTGCTGGCTTGTCAGGTGGTTACGCACTTTATTTTGTTTTTGCTGGTAGCAGCCTTGCTGGGTTGTGGGCTATACTGTTTGGTTTTATATGGGGTTTAGCGATCTTTAACCTTGACCGTTATATTGTTTCAAGTATTGATAAAAGTTCGAAAGGTTTAAAACAGCTTTATCAGGCCTCTCCACGTTTGATTTTTGCTGTTTTGATTGCCATGGTCATTGCTCGCCCTCTTGAATTGAAAATATTTGATAAAGAGATTCATGAGCAGCTACGTACCCGTTATCTTTCCGACCAGAAGGAGCGGATTGTCAAGGCTCAGCAGTCATTCAAGGAGAAGTATGCTCAGGAAATCGGGCAAATTTCAGTGTATCAGAAAGAGTATGACAGTCTGAGCAGTGAAGTGAGCCGGTTGCGTGAGGAACTGAAAGCAGAGGTGTTTGGTGCACGGACTTTAACCACTTCAGGTGTGGAGGGGTATGGTTCTTATGCGAAGAACAAGGAACAGGTTGTGATGAGCAAACAGAAAAGACTTGATTTTCTTGCCGGAGAGCTAGCTGGATTGCAGGAGTTTATGAACAAGCAGAAAATGACGGAGGGTATCAATAATCAGATAATGTTGAATGATGAGGCACTTGACAGGAAGGCGGCTCGTGCAGGTTTTGCCGACAGGAATTGGGCTTTAGGTAACCTGACCCATACGACGAACGATGTGAGTCGCTCTTCAGCTAATGCAATTTCTTTTATAACTTTGCTTTTTATTGCTTTCGAATGTGCACCACTTATTGTCAAACTGCTCTCCGATGTTGGGCCTTCGGATGTTGATATCCGGGAGTCAGAATCCCGAATCATTGCGCAAATTACCAATAATTCATTTCTATCGCGAAACCGTATTGTACGGGAATACCGTACTCTTGGTTCACATACTGGTCGTACTCGGACAAAAAGATATCTTTCCAATAAAAGGGGGCAAAGCAGAAATGGCTAAGTGGTAATCAGGCTCCCGCAGTACTCTTTGATGGAAATTGTTCCTTTCTTTGAGAAGTGTTTTTCAATTGCTATTGCAACCTTTTCGCCGATATTTGGATAGACAAAGTTCATAGTTCCGATCTGAACAGCCCGCGCTCCTACGAGGATAAATTCCATAGCGTCTTCCCACCCAGCAATGCCCCCCATACCGATAATCGGTATTTTTACGGAATTATAGACTTCCCAGACCTTTGCAAGGGCAATCGGTTTGATTGCAGGTCCTGAAAGTCCTCCAGTAATGTTTTTCAAAAGAGGTTCTCGGGTTTGGTGGTTTACCGCCATACCAACAACCGTATTGATGAGTGAAACTGAATCTGCACCAGCATCTTCTGCCGCCAGAGCAATGGAACTAATTGAAGTTACGTTCGGTGTCAGTTTAATCATGAGGTGTCGTCCAGTTATTTTTCGTAGTTCCGAGACAACTTCAAAAGTCGCCTTCTGGCTGACTCCCATAATCATACATTCACCTTTGACATTCGGGCAAGAAAGGTTGATTTCGTAACCGCTGAGTCCTTCAATACGTTCCAGCTTTGATACGACTTCACAGTACTCTTCGATAGAGCGACCAGCAATATTGACAATAATAGCTGTATCAAGATCAATAAGAAAAGGAATTTTTTCCGTCATGAATCGTTCCAGCCCAACATTGGCTAGTCCGATAGCATTAATCATTCCCGATGGGGTTTCAGCGATGCGTTGAGGGGAATTTCCTGTTCGGGGTTCTAATGATATCGCCTTGGTGACTATACCGCCGATTTTGGACACATCACAGAGGCTGTTAAGCTCTTCACCATAAGATGCAGTTCCTGATGCAAGGAGTACAGGTGATTTAAGCTCAAGTCCCCCGCCAAGGGATACTGATGCACTGTTTGATAATTTGGCTTTTTTGTGTTGATGCATGGTGTTTGGTACTCGACAAGAATACCGGAAAAGCGTTTTGTAATTACCTACCCTTTTACGTGTAAAAGAGTAGGTAATTACAAAATTTTTATGACTTAAGATAATAGAGATTCGCGTAGTCTCTTACCATTCTATGGGTGTTGTATTCCGGCCCAATTGTAGCAATAGAATTCCGGATTTTTTTGATCCATTCTGTGGGAATGTTTTCTTTGTTGCGTTTGTAAAATGTTGGGATGATATGGGTTTCAAGTGTTGTGTACATTTTTTCAGCATCGAAACTGTCCTGTTCCTCATGATTGTCAAAGGATTCACCATTACCAATAGAAAAGCCGTTTTCACCGTTATAGGCTTCAGGCCACCAACCGTCGAGCACACTGAAATTGAGCCCACCATGCAGCACAATTTTTTCTCCAGATGTACCACTTGCTTCCATTGGTCTCACTGGAGTGTTCAGCCAAATATCTACACCCGAAACCATTCTTTTTGCTACACCAAGGTTGTAGTTTTCAAGAAAAATAACTTTGCCTGTGAACTGTGGTCTGCGGGAGTGCTGGATGATTTGGCGAATATAATCTTTCCCTGCATCATCATGCGGATGGGCTTTTCCTGCAAAAACAATCTGCACAGGCATGGCTGTATTATTGATGATTCTATCAAGGCGGTCAAGATCACTAAAAATCAGTGGCGCGCGTTTATAAGTAGCAAAACGACGAGCAAAACCTATGGTAAGTACGTCGGGAGAAAAGGTGTTTTTCGGCGACCGCATGACATCGTATTCGTTGTAGAATGTATTAGAATGCTGGTGAAACAACTGGTTGGCAATATACCGGTCAATGAAATCAAACAAGTTGCGTTTCAGGCTATATCGCAAAGACCAGAGTTCAGTATCAGTAACTTTTGCAAGAGCAGCTTCTGCGGTTTTAGGTGACAGAATCATATCATCAATACTTCCTGCGTGATTTTTCCAGAATGTTTCAGTCAATCCGCATGTCCAGCTGCTTGCGTGGACACCATTGGTAATATGGCCGATTGGGACTTCTGAAACTTTATTATTCGTATAGATGTGTTGCCACATCGAACGTGATACCTCTCCGTGTAGTTTTGATACTCCGTTTGCCGAACGTGAAAGGTTTAGAGCAAGCACCGTCATGGTGAAAAGACCGTAAATATTTTCTCTGTCTTCGGAGCCGAGTTTCATCAAATCGTCAAAGTTAATGCCCGTTTTGTTAAGATATTTGTCAAAGGAATAATGCATCATCTCTCTCGAGAAACGGTCATGACCCGCTGGTACCGGCGTGTGTGTGGTGAAGATGCAACGTGAGCGCACTGTCTCCATTGCTTTTGGCAACGAGATTCCTTTTGTAAGTTCCATGGAGAGCAGTTCAATTGTGAGAAATGCGGAATGCCCTTCGTTCATGTGATAGACGGAGGGGTGCAGGCCAAGTTGGTTCAGTAATTTTACTCCGCCAATACCCAGAAGAATTTCCTGGTTGATACGCATATTTTGGTCACCACCGTAAACTCGACAGCAAATATCACGATAATGTGATTCATTAACTTCGATATTGGTATCAAGTAGATAGAGTGTTGCTCTACCTACTTTTAGGCGCCATGCTTGAGCAAAAACCTCACTTTGTGCTATATTTACAGTAATGATAAGATCACTTCCATCCGGGTTAGTTACTTTTTCAATTGGAAGGTTTTCAGGATGCTGCAGTGGATAGTCTTCCATCTGCCATCCATCGTGATTGAGGTATTGACGGAAGTAACCTTCCTTATAAAACAGAGTTATTCCTACAAAGTTAATACCAAGATCACTGGCTGATTTCAGGTGATCTCCGGCAAGTACTCCGAGTCCTCCAGAATAAATTCTTACGCTTTCATGAATACCGAATTCCGCGCTGAAATAGGCTACAGGATTCTCCACAAGTTCAGGTGCATTTTGTGCAGCCCAAGTATTTTTTTCATTCATGTAGGCTGTAAAACTAGCATAGACCGATTCTATTTTTTTACCATATTTACCATGGCTTCGGGCTTCTAATTCATCACTCGAAATATGACGTAACAGCTCGACAGGATTATGATTGTTTCTTTCCCAAAGCAATGGAGAGATTTCCTCAAAAATCTGTTTTGCTTCTGTATTCCACGACCACCAGAGATTTCTACTCAGTTCTTTAAGCGAAATTATTTTTTTTTGCATTTTTGATAAAGGATAAATAAATGCTTTGCAGCAGAAAGTTGAAGAATGGCAATATTTTATAACATCAAAGCATCGTACAGCTTCGGATGTATTCTTTTTTAAACTTAAAAATATCGATCAATTTACTGTTTTAGAATAAAAAACCGCACAACATAAAGAATTGATTACAAAAGAAGTAAAAATAGCGCATCTGTCGGATCTTCATATTTCCGGAAAACAAGACCGCCGACAGCTTGATGATCTTGATCACATGTTCGACCATTTCAATTCTGAAGGTTTTAATCATATTATTATTTCAGGAGACCTTAGCAACGCTGCCAATCCAGATGATTGGGAGATTGTGAAAGAAAAACTGGTGAAACATGGCCAGTATAACTGGGAAAAAACTACCGTTATAGCCGGTAATCACGATTTGACCAATCTTGAAGAGGAGCTTCGTTTTTATAATGCGTTGAATCCTTTGTCGTTTTTCAGGAAAAACACGTTCACCCATAAACTCAGTGAATTTGCACGATTTTTCCATGAACTGATTACTGGAAAAGAAATTGGCGATGTAACGTGTCCATTTGTCAAGATCATAAATTACCCGTCGCTGAGCATTGCTATTACAGCTCTTAATTCAGTTTATCCGTGGTCTCCTTACGATAATCCACTTGGGGCCCGGGGGATTATTACTTCCAGACAACTATATGCACTTTCTCAGAATAATGTTTTTTCTTCCCTCAGAGGTTGTTTTGTTATAGGGCTTTGCCATCATGCTTACAAGGTTTATGGCACCGATTCGTTGATTGATCAGGCTTTCGACTGGACTATGGAGCTAAAAAACCGGACAGAGTTTCTAGATTGCATGATTGCTTTGCATGCAAAATTAGTGCTTCATGGTCATTTTCACCGTTTTCAATCCTATATGGTTAAAGGTGTTTTGTTTATCAATGGGGGAAGTTTTCGCTACAGCCCGAAACAGTACAGTGAACTGGTCATTGAAGGGCAAGAGAGCTTTCGTCAGCGATTTGTGACTTTTTCATGAGAGTGCCCCTTTAATTATTACTTCTATGTGCTAATGGCTAACAATTTTCATTCACGGAATACTAATCTATTTTATTTTTTGTAGGTAGTTACGAATTCTTTCGGCGTGATCTCGATCTTCCTGGTTCAGTTGCTTGAAAATCTTTGCGGAATAAGAGAGTGAGGGACTGTCTAAAAACTGCTGGAAATGGGATTCACCCGCAGACATTTCGAGTTCAAGGGCAGCTTGAAATGCTTCAATTCTTGATGGGGGAGTTGTTGTATAAGCAATTATGAGTGTAGAAATTTTTGTGTTGGCATCAACAATAGATTGCAAGTCTTTGGCTAATAGGTTATCTGGAAAAAATTCAAGAGGTTGGGGCTGCTTTTTTTCCTGCTGAAGTAGTGTTGCGTGTCCTCTTTCCTCCATTGCCAGTTGCCACCAAAAATCCTCGTCCTCTGTAAAATGATCATGAAGTATAGTATAAAGCTTTGCAAGGTTCAATTCAAGTTTGATAGACTCGTCGAGATGTTTATGAAGCGTTGAGTGCATGATAAATACGTTTTGTTTTACGGTTGGATCGGTTCTTGTCACGCGCAATTTTGCCAGTCTCAATTGCATCGCACCTTTAAACGAAATATAAAACGAATTTAAATAACAAATGCTTTACAACGCTTTGTTTACGTTTATTATTGATTATTACTATGTCTTGTCTACCTATTGTAAAAAGAAGTAACCATCACCACACCAAGAGCTCCTAAAAAAGGGTGACGTTTTCCCCTCCTTGCTCATACCCAAGATTTTCGATAAACTTGACGGTGTCGCGTGGTCTGGGAATTGATCTAAAATATTCAATTGAACATGTCAAAAAAGAATCTTCATGGTTTATCCAGAAGTATTCCTGAGCAGGTAAAGCGGGAAGTACGTCAGCGATCCAAATTTGGCTGTGTGGTATGCCGCTATGGTTTCTATGAGTATGAACACATAGCTCCATCTTTTGAAACCGCGACTACTCATGACCCAGCCAATATTTGCTGCCTTTGTAGTTCATGCCATAGCGCCGTTACAAGAGGCCAACGTTCCAAGTCGTCCGTAGCAGCTGCTTATGCCGCAATTCAAGCGAAAACATCAGAGGACGCCAGCAATCCTTTTGGCCCGCTTGACTTCTATGGAGGTTGGGCTGAACTCCGTATCGGAGGACTTCACTATAACCCACTCATTCAAACTGTACTTCGCGTTCATGGAGAAGACATTATTAAAATTATTCCTAGCGATGCAAAACGCCAAGGATCTATTTCTGCGATTTTTTTTGATGAAGCAAGTAATCCTGTTTTAGCACTTGATAAAAACGAATGGGAAGGTTCTACAGAAAACTGGGATATCAATGTTGTTGGGTAGCGCATTACTGTTCGCCCACGAGGAAAAACCATCACACTTCAACTCAGACTTGATCCGCCTGCAGTAATCGTTATCGAATGCCTTGACATGCGAATTCATAACTGCCATCTACTTGTTTCTGAGACAGCATACGCAGCTGGGAGGTATCTAAATGATGGCTCTATTTATTGAGTGGCTGCAAATATTTGGATTTTACAACCATTCCCGGACAGCGTTGCTATTGAGTTTGCATATCCTGATGAATTACAAGAACGGTTGTGTTTATTCGGAGATAAGGGGCAAGGATGGAATACTCAAAACGATTTTTATGTGTCGAGAGCGGGTGTAGGTTGTATGTGGATATCAATTGCGAGTATGTGTGGTGAGCTTTATGAGTATCGGTCAGTGAGTGGGGTACGACCAATTGACGGTATGCGTAAGATGATCCAGAGGGGTTCACGCGAGTTTATGGAGTATTTTAGGACTCAAGTGTAAATACCTTAAAAAGCTTATTTCCCTATGAGTTAATATAGATGTCTCCTAAAACATGGAGTCGAATTATGGAATATTCCCAAGCAGTGAAAATAAGTGTGCTGAAAAAGTCTTGCCGCCTGATGCACGAAGTATCGTGGAGGTAAGCAAAGAGAGCGGCATAAATGATCAGACAATCAGGAATTGGATTAAGCAGAGTGCATCAGGTATCTTGCCTGATTGCTCCTTAGCCCCTAAAAAACTGGGGCAAGAAAGTCTACAAGTGATTAGATTACCTCAAACCCTTGTAAACGATGAACAAACGAGTTTGGAACACAGAACAGAAACTGTCAATTCTCCGGGAGGCTGAAGCGATTTTTAAACAGAGAAATGCAACGATGCGACAAGCTCAGATAAGATATCCTAAGCGGTGGGGTTCTCGATCAGTCAAGCTATGGGACGTGCTAAAAAAAGTAGTGCTGAACCCAGATAAAAAGAATGACTTTTTTAAATAACGCGACATCTTTGTTGACATAAACCGAGAAAATTCTGGATTGGAGGGAATTTATGACTTTGGCATGGCCTGAATATATCGGTTTCATATTGCTATTGATTCCTCTTGCCGTGATTTTAGGTTATGGAGTGATCCGGCAACTCCAGGTGCATAATGCTCTTGTCAGTCCACATCTTGTCAATGCTATGATTCCTGGTGTGAGTATCAAAACTATTATCTTGAAAAAAGTAATGATTTTTTTCGGGATTGCTTTTTTACTTATTGCTTTGACTGGTCCTATACTTTCCTGTGGCGATAGACCTGTACTTCGCAAAGGAGCAGACTTGGTGTTTGTGATTGATGTGTCAAACAGTATGAGAGCTACTGATGTGGCGCCTGACCGTCTTACCCAGTCGAAATATGAAATTAGTCGAATAAGCCGTGCTGTTAAAGGTGGTCGACAGGCAATTATTCTTTTTGCCGCAAAGCCATTTGTGCAATGCCCTCTTACTATTGATCAGGATGTATTTGATGCGTTACTTGGCATGGCTTCTCCTGATCTTATTGAAACGCAGGGAACGGTTTTTCGTTCAGCTCTTGAATTAGCAGAAACCCTTCTGGCTCCAGCATCGGAACGCTATAGTGTGGCTGGAATAAAAGGTGAAAAGATTATCGTGCTTCTCAGTGATGGTGAAGATCATCATGGTGATTTTCTTTCTGAAGGCCGTCGTTTGAAAAAGTCAGGTATCCATTTTTTTGTTATAGGAGTAGGTCAGCATCATTCTGTTTCAATACCTTTAGGTGTTTCTAGTGAAAGGGTTAAGTTAGATGATCGTGGTCGGGTTGTAATGACCAGTTTCAAGCAGAAAACGCTTCAGACTCTGGCCAGTGAATCTGGTGGGTTGTACTTTCGGAGTAGTGCAAATCATTTCGTTTACAACGACGTTTCTTCTATGATCAATCGTATTGTAGCGGCATCGCGATGGTTAACGATGCCTGTCGAGCGCGAGCCGCTTTATTATTATTTTCTTGGATTTGGTTTGTTTCTTTTGATTGCTGAGGCGATGATTGGAACTGGAAAGCTCAAACGATAAAAATTTTGCAGAAATGTGCCATAATGTGGTAACATAAATTTCATGTATAAAAAAATATTACATTCTATTTTCTATTTATTATTCAAGTAATAGTAGTTTTTTTTATACGAAAAACAGAAATATTATGGAGCAACAGAATACAAGTCAGAAAATTCTTGACCCTATAGAAAGGGCTCAACTTGGCTTGAAGGTTTTAACCTTGCCGTATAAGGAAGCGGAAGAGGTTATTGATGCATATGTCAGCAAAGGAAATTATGACAAAACGAGTGTGGATTTTTTCAAGAATCAGGTTGCGACGCAGCATCACATCCAAGAGAAAAGTGCGGAACTGATTTCCACTGGTGAGCAAATTTTCAAGCTTGTGGTGGATGCTTTTGTGAAAAATCTTCCGAAACCGGATGATGATAATAGTGTTGGATCTTGAACTTTTCCAGTATGTACTGGGCGCAAAAAGAGAAGGGGTCTTAATATTTTTTTTACATGGTCGCCTCAATTTGTATTGTTAGCGGCGTTTTTTTGTTGAGCCCGGCATATAATTAAATCATGCAATCAAGTAAGTTTTAATATCCATTCCCAGCCAATCAGTGAATGAAGGGAGGTCGGATTATCCTGCATTCTTCTTGCTGCTTGGGTAATGACAGCACCAATAGTATCAAATACGCGATTGGCAAATGCTTTCTCACGCAATTTATCCCATAAGTGCTCCACTGGATGTAGTTCTGGTGAATACGGAGGCAATGTTATCAGTGCCTCCTATGTGTTAATATATTATTGCTCCGGCAATTAAAAGTGTTTATCTGTAGCTCTTAAAACTTTTGGGGAATAAAGTCCATAGTGTCTTTTTATCAATACTTATAGTTGCCGGAGCAATAAATAATATAGATGTCGCCACCACCAAGGAGGCGAATTATGGAATATTCCCGAGCAGTGAGATTAAGTGTACTGAAAAAGTCTTGCCTCCTGATGCGCGAAGTATTGTCGAGGTAAGCAAAGAGACCGGCATAAATGATCAGACAATCAGGAATTGGATCAAGAAGAGTGCATCAGGTATCTTGCCTGATTGCAGTCAAGAGAGCAGTCCACGATTCATGACCCCAAAAGAGAAATACCAGTTAGTGCCTGAAGCTGGCGGCATTGATAACGAACAACTGAGCGGGTTTCTCAGAGAACGAGGCCTGCACTCATAACACCTAACGATCTGGGATCAGGAACTCCGAGAAATGATTGACAAGAAAAATGACAAAAATGATCAAGAGCTTAAAGCCTTAAAGAAAAGAAACCAAGAGCTTGAAAAGGAGCTTCATCGAAAGGAGAAAGCTCTGGCCGAAGCCGCAGCACTACTCCTATTGAAAAAAACTATAGGATCTTATGGAGGACCAAAAGGACGACTGATCCTCAAAGTACACCGGCTGGAGATCATTCCCCTGATTGACGAAGCTCATGGCAATGGTACCAGATATCATATGGCATGCAAGGCAGGGCATCTGCATGATTCTGGCACTTCTGCCCATAAATCCACTCGGTTTTCAGACTCTTGAAAAAGGCTTCGGTCACCGCATTGTCCTAGCAATTACCGGTACTGCCCATACTCTGAATCATTTTGTGCTTTGCATAGCCGATGATTTCACGGCTGAACAGATCCAGTATGACGGTCAGGTATAACCACCCTTTTGCCGTTCTGACAGAGGTAATATCCGATGTCCAGACTTCATTGGGTTCATCGGCACAAAATATTTGCCCCAACAGGTTTGGTGCAACAGGATCGTTGTGCT
>Ga0194037_1001550_pt1 | contig 16428 bp, 10 predicted proteins | sample JunL306m_MetaG_FD_148653 | JGI IMG/M metagenome (GOLD analysis project Ga0194037, IMG submission 148653) | Anoxic zone freshwater microbial communities from boreal shield lake in IISD Experimental Lakes Area, Ontario, Canada - Jun2016-L304-6m | ecosystem: Environmental > Aquatic > Freshwater >...
TAGCGGTACAAGGCTGCCATCTTTCTGGCGATTGTACTGCATGAACACGTTATTCCATATCTCTATTACCTGCGGGTGATCTGCATTTACAAGCGTGTGGCCGGCTACTAATTTTTTCTCCTCTTCTGTTCTGCAATCCACATGTATCTCAGAGCAAGGGCCACAGGGGCCTGTATCGCCCATTTCCCAGAAATTATCTTTTTTATTACCCAGTAGTATTCTGTCTTGAGGTACAAGTTGCTTCCAGAAGTTGTATGCTTCTTCGTCCTTAGGCAAATTCTCAGAAGCATCGCCCTGAAAAACGGTTACATATAATTTGTCTTTAGGAATACCATATACCTCTGTGAGCAATTCCCAGCTCCATGCTATGGCTTCTTCCTTGAAATAATCTCCAAAGCTCCAGTTGCCCAGCATCTCGAACATGGTATGGTGGTAAGTATCTACACCCACCTCTTCCAGATCGTTATGTTTACCACTTACGCGAAGGCATTTTTGAGTATCTGCAATACGTGTATTAGAAGGAGTGCCATTGCCCAAGAAGAAATCCTTGAACTGGTTCATACCCGCATTTGTGAATAACAGGGTGGGGTCGTTTTTTATTACAATAGGAGCAGAGGGCACCACCTGGTGTCCTTTTTCACGAAAAAAATCTAAAAACTGCTGGCGTATCTCGTTGGCAGTGAGCATAAATAAAGTTAAATAAGTGTGCAAAGATAATGTTTGGCAGGTAGTTTAGGAGATACTTGTAATAAGGTAGACAGATGGGGGAATGATATGGATATTTTTATTATTCGATAAACTTCTTAGTACCCGAAGAACCCCTTACAGACAAGGCTGAAAGATAGATGAATGTAGTGATAAAAGGCAGTATGGGTAGCAAGTAACGAGGCATGAACCAGCTGGAATACAACATGACCAAACAATAGGATATGATAAATAGCCCTGCAATGGTATAAAAGTTACGTGCAAGGAGACTTAGCTTTTTCCAAACGAGTGCAATACCTAAGAAGCAGAATAGCAACAATAGGCACCTGAATTGGTAATATCTGAGATTGAAAGCATTGATAAATTTCTTATAGATCTGATGACGACAATAGATGTCCTCAGGTTTCAGGTGGTATCGTACTAAAGTTGAGCTTTCGGGTTTGGGCCCTGAGTAATAATCCATCATTTCGCCATCGTGAGGAGTGATGAGGGTACTTAGATTAGGGAGCATATAATCTTTGAAAAACAGAAGGGGATAATGAGATTGTATAAAAGTGGCATATCGGGCATAAAGAGGCGCCTGAATATAAAAACTATGATAGTAAATATCAGATTGGTCATGGTGTTTTATGAGGCTGTCTTCTACGGGTTTGCGTAATATCTCTAGGGGGCTTTTAGGATCCCATAGCCAGTCGGTATTTATTTCATGATCTGCATAAGTAGCCGTATCGAAATAATGCATGCAGAAGTTGTGAATATCCTTTAATTGGGGGTCGGTGACAGGTAATATTTGAGCATGATCTTTTTGCAGTAGGAACATGATATTGTTGGCCTGTGTCCAGCCTGTAAACGCAGTGTGGATGGGCACTCCGAAGGCTTTCATATTGCGATGCAAATTCAGACTATGGTCTACATAGAATACTGTAAGCGTAGCTATAATACTTAAAAGAAGCAGCTTTTTGTTTTTGAGTAGAATGAAGAAAATAAGTATGGAAAAGAAGGGATAGAATAAGGCGATATGTCGGGTTTCCATACAACATATCAATAGTGCCAGATGTATGGTGAGATACCTTTTCTTAGGATCGATGATGTATAATATAAGAGTGCTGATGTAACAGAGTGTGAGGCAAGACGATAACAGATCGCTTAAAATATTGAAGCAATTATATAATGCGGCTGGTTCTGCTAACAATAAGATACCCAAGAGGCAATAATGTATATTACTGAATACAAATGCTTTTTGTAAAGCCTTTAAAAATGTTAATACTGAAATGAAGTATATAGCGAACTGTGCATATACCACAAAAGACAATGAGCTACATATCTTATAGAGTATTTTTAAGAACAGTGAATATCCTATGGGGCGGATACCCGGAGCAAGAGATATGCTGTGTTTGACATAGTAGTTGCCATCCCAGGAGAATTCCGCAATGGGATAGCAATACAAGATATAGGCACATAGAATACTATAAATAAATAACAATAAAATATCTGACTTGTATTTATGTATGGTACTAGTCATAAAGAGCTATAAGCGGTCGATACATTTAAAGGGTAAGTACACAAATATAGCTAATAGGTGCAGATGGAATGCGTAAGTGCTATGTAAGTACATTCACTTATATTTGTCAAGTGAGTTTTCTATACCCTCTTTTTTTGGTAGCCGGACTATCGCTGGCCATACCTGTGCTGATACACTTGTTCAACCTGCGCAGGTATAAGACCGTATTTTTTCCGCATACCCGTTTTCTGAAGAATATACAACTGAACTCGCGCCGCCAGTCGCAGGTTAGGTATAAGCTCTTGCTGGCTTTACGACTATTGTTCCTAGCAGCTATGATACTGGCCTTTGCACAGCCATTTTTCAATAAAGATAGCGGCCCTAAGAAGGGTAATAAGTTGCAGGTGTTGTATATAGATAATTCGTACAGCATGTCTGTAAAGAAAGGAGCCCGCAACCTACTGGAAACAGCCAAGGATGCTGTGCGTAAGCAGATACATAAGGCACATCCGGGTACTAAATTCGTACTACTGACCAATGACAAACCTATGAGTTATCAGCCTGTACCTGCAGATAAAGTATTGGCTGAACTGGGAGGGATAGAAGTATCGCCTAATAACAAAACGGCCATACAGGTTTTGTCGACAATACAGAGCATAGTGCAAAGTGAAGCAGCTAATGGTGCGGAGGTATATTATTATTCAGATTTTCAACGTAGTTCATTTGCATCTTTGCCAGATGCAGCCTTGATGCATAATATCTCTTTTTACGGCGTGCCCCTACAGACAGATGAACAACAGAATATCTATATAGATACTGCCTACCTGACATCGCCTGTATTGCAGACAGGGCAAAGCAATCAGCTGGTGGTGCATACTAAAGCTATAGGTAAAGTACCGAAAGATGCGCCAGTATTGCAATTATCTATTAATGGACAAGTAAAGAGCGCAGCATCCTTGTCTTTTTCTCAGAAAAATGAGAGTGTGGACACTTTCAGTTTTCAAGTGAATGATGCAGGGTGGCAAAAGATCAGCCTGAGTGTAAACGATGAGGCTGTAAGATTTGATGATACCTTTAGAATAACTGCCAGAAGCGCACCCGGATTATCGGTATTAGTACTTAATGAAGGGCAAGCCAATCCCTATATACAAGCGGCTTTCCGAGCATATAACGGCTTTCGCCTGAACCAAATGGATATAGCTGCGGCACCTAAAAGCTGGAAAGAATATAATCTGGTAATACTGAGTGGTATCACACATATAGATGATGCACTAGGTAAAACAATGAATGAGGCCTTACAAACAGGACAAGGCATCACTATATTCCCGGGCAGGACCAATAATCTGGCTGCACTGAATGAGGGGCTGCATAATATAGGTGATATACGTATCAGTGCTATAGATACTGCAGCACAAGTGGCTACCAGCTTGCAACAAGGTAGTGATCTGGTAAAAGACCTTTTTGAACATATACCTGATAATGTGCAGTTACCTACAGTGAACTGGCACTATATTATCAATGCAGGATTGAGTGCCAATCAACAATCGATACTTAGTTTCAGAAATGGAGACCCTTTTTTGGCAAGGTATAAGCCATCCAGAGGTCAGCTGTACTTATGTGCAGCAGCGGCAGATATGCAATCCGGTAATTTTCCGGGTAGTTATTTCTTTGTGCCTTTTCTGTATCAGATGACCATGCAGTCTCATGGAGGCGATGTATATGCCATTACAACAGGCAAACAAGTGCCGGCTTATTTGCTGCTTAATAATGCTAATGAGCGCAATATGATACATGTGTATGGAAAGGGCCTAGATGTAATACCACCACAACGTCCGGATGGTGCAGGGCTGAATGTATATATAGATCAGGTGGTGCAGCAAGCAGGTTTTTACAGTTTATCAGGGCAAAGCACAGATACTACCTGGGTAGCACTGAATGGCGACCGTGGGGAGTCTGTATTGGATGTATGGAAGCCCGAGGCACTTAAAAGCCAGTGGAAAAGTGGGGACATCAGATGGATGAATGCCACTGATGCCAGTATAAAAACAGATAATGGAAACTGGGATAGCTTCCCGCTTTGGAAAGTTTGTGTTATTTTAGCCGTGATAATGCTGGTTGCCGAAACGCTTGTTCTGGCAGGCAGTTTTCAGAAACAAACAGTAGCTACTCAATAGCCTCATATGCTCGTGCTCATCCGCAAGGCAAGGGTTGTAGACCCACAGTCTGACTTTCATGATAAAGTAGTTGATATATTGATCGAAGATGGTAACATCAAAGCGATACAAACTACTATTGATACAAAAGCCGATATAGTAATAGAAGAAGAAGATTTACATATCAGTCAGGGTTGGGTAGATGTATTTGCAGATTATCGTGAGCCGGGTTTTGAACATAAAGAAACAATAGCTACAGGACTGCAAGCCGCTGCCACAGGTGGTTTCACACAGGTACTACTGGCACCCAATACTAATCCTACACTTAGTACCAAGTCAATTATACAATACGTAATCCGCAAGGCACAAGGACATATAGTGCAGTTGCATCCTATGGGTGCATTGTCACAAAATATAGAAGGGAAAGATCTTGCAGAGATGATGGATATGCATGCCAATGGTGCAGTAGCTTTTACAGATGGATGGAAGCCTATGCAAAGCTCTAACCTGATGCTGAAAGCACTGGAATATGTAAAAGCCATTGATGCTACAGTAGTGCAAATACCTATAGATACTGCAATTGCCAGTGGTGGACTGATGCACGAAGGACCTAACTCTACCAAGCTGGGTATGCCCGGTATACCTGCCATAGCAGAAACAATAATGGTGCATCGTGATATTTCACTATTGCGTTATACAGGCTCTAAACTGCACATTACAGGGGTATCATCAGCAGAAAGTGTAGAGATGATAAGAGCTGCAAAAGCAGAAGGATTAGCAGTTACATGTTCTGTTACGCCTTACCATCTGGCACTGAATGATGAGATACTGAGCACATATGATAGCTTATACAAAGTGGCACCACCTATACGCGAAGAGGCAGATAGAAAGGCTTTAGTAGCGGGTTTGAAGGATGGAACGATAGATTGTATTGCTACTCACCATAGACCACAGGAATGGGATGCCAAGGCAAAAGAATTTGATTATGCTGCCGATGGTATGAACGTGCAGGAGGTAGCATATCCTATAACATGGAAGGCGATTAGTAAGGAAGTAGGTATAAACAGATTGGTAGACGCTATGTCTGTTGCTGCCAGAAAAATATTTGGACTAAAGGGTTCATCTATAAAGGTGGGAAATCCTGCAGAAATTACTATTTTTACTATAAGTGGAAATATGCCTTTGACAAAAGAGGCTGTGCAATCGATGTCACAGAACAACCCATTTATAGCAAAAGACACTTTAGGAAAAGTAATAGGTATCGTATCGCACTCACAAGTACATCTAAATAAATAATCATGGAAAAGAGTGTTGCTGATAATAAAGGAGATTTCAAACGGTTTGATATTCCTATAAAATGGGGAATTATCATAGGGCTTATATCTTGTTATCTGACAACTGTACAGTTCATGTACCTTATGCAGCATATTTATATGTTCATTTTATCACTGTTAGTTTTTAGTCTTACTAATGTCATTCTATTTGGAGTAGTAGGAGCACAACAAAAAAAGGCAATGGGTGGTTATATAAGTATTAAAGATGCTTTTCAGGCTATATTTGTCGCAATACTTATTTTTTTAGCTATAGCAACTTTGTATGGCATACTATATGACAAAGTAATTGATCCAAGCTCAAAAGATAGAATGAAAGAAACAGTACTTAATTTTATGGAGCGTATGAATGCGCCACGTGAAGCAATAGACAAAAGGGCGGAAGAAATGGATAAAATAGCAAAAGAAAGTCAAGGAGTCGGTGCAATGATTTTTGGGTATATGAGATACGTTATCATTTATAGTATTTTTGGTTTTATTTGTGCTGCAATAGTAAAGAAAGAGAAGCCGGCTAACATGGCTTAAAAGGATAGTAACAATGCCTGATATATCGATTGTAGTACCACTTTTTAATGAAGAAGAATCACTGCCGGAATTGGTAGAGTGGATAGAACGTGTATGCACCGAAAATGGCTACACACATGAAGTAATACTGGTGGATGATGGCAGTAATGATAATAGCTGGAATGTAGTATTGCAATTATCTGAACAATACAGAGCAGTAAAAGGTATCAAGTTTCAACGTAACTATGGTAAAAGTGCAGCATTGAATGAAGGTTTCAAAGCAGCATGTGGCAATGTGGTGATCACTATGGATGCCGATCTGCAGGATAGCCCTGATGAGATACCTGAACTATACAAAATGGTGATGGTAGATGGTTTTGATCTGGTGAGCGGCTGGAAAAAAGTGCGTTATGATAATGCAGTTACAAAGAACCTCCCTTCTAAATTATACAATTGGGTAAACAGGCGTGTATCGGGTATCAAGCTACACGATATGAATTGTGGGTTGAAAGCCTATAAACGGAAAGTGATCAAGAGTATAGAAGTTTATGGAGAAATGCATCGATTTATACCTGTACTGGCAAAATCTGCCGGTTTCAGAAATATAGGAGAAAAGGTAGTACAACACCGTCCAAGAAAGTATGGTGTGTCTAAATTTGGTTGGGAGAGATTTATCAATGGTTTTTTGGATCTGTTATCCTTACAGTTCGTAAGCCGTTTTGGTAAAAAACCTATGCACTTTTTTGGCATGTTAGGTACATTCACATTTTTACTAGGCTTTTTTATTACTGCTTACCTTGTCATATCTAAACTAATGTATATGGAAACATATGCACTTTCTAATAGGCCTGGTTTCTATATTGCATTAACTACAATGGTAATAGGTACACAATTTTTTCTTACCGGTTTTGTGGCCGAGTTGGTAGCCCGTAGTGCCAGCGACAGAAACCATTATTTAATAGAGGAAAAGCTAGGTTGGGAAAAATAATTATTGCTTAATAAAAAACAATAATAAGTATTGTTGGTATTGATTACCACCAAATAAGACAGTAGCTTTTTACACATGCTTTGTCCTGATATTTTATTAACATTTCTTTATTGCAAATTCTTTTAACCTTTCTCGTATTTTTCAGTCAACTTTGCTCAGTTATTAGAAAATTTATGCGTCTTTTTAGAGGGTTTAGCATCACTGTGATGTGTAGTATAGTGTCGTTTTTATCATTTGCCCAGTCAGGGGTCAATTCCTCAGCAACGGCAGGTCAGCTGACAGGCCAATTAGTAGATGGCCAAAACAAGCCGGTATCATATGCCACCGTTACCTTATTTCGTAAGGATTCATCTGTTGTGAATGGAGATCTGACAAAAGATGATGGTAGTTTTAATATAGTAAATACCGGTATTGGTGTATTCAGATTACGTATTACAGCCATTGGTTTTAGCGATCGTAATATCAATGATATACAGATAACAGCTGCTGCTCCTGAGAAAAATATGGGACCAATAAAACTGTCAGCTTCTTCTCAAACATTGAAAGAAGTACAAGTGACCGGTGAGCGTGCCATGATGGAGATGAGTGTAGATAAGAAAACATTCAATGTAGAGAAGAATATTACTAGCGCAGGAGGTAGTGCAGGAGATGTATTGCAAAATGTACCTTCTGTATCCGTGGATGTAGATGGAAATGTAAGCTTAAGAGGTAAGGATAATGTAACTATACTGATAGATGGAAAACCAGCTACTATGTTTGGAGGTGATGTGGCATCTGCATTGCAAAGCTTGCCCGCATCCAGTATAGAAAGTGTAGAAGTGATCACTAACCCATCTGCTAAGTATGATGCACAAGGTGTAACCGGTATCATTAATATCATTACTAAGCGAGATAAGAAATTCGGGTTCAATGGTACTGTGACATTAGGTGCAGGTACCAGAGATAAGTATAATGGTAACTTAGGTCTGAATGCGAGAAACAATAAATGGAATTTTTTCCTGAATAGTAGTTTCAGATTCAATGCCAATGCTAGTCTTACCACAACCAACCGTACCAGCAATATATATGACAGTTTGCATCAGGCCTTTGATAAATCAATTGTATCTGAAGATTATCTACGTCATTTCAATGGTTCTTTTAATACAATAGGAGCAGAATATACTATCAACAAGAACAATACGATCACATTCACGCAAAATGTGAATATAATGGAATTTGAAAACAGTGGATATGCCAATTATACTACTTATGCTAATGCATGGGATGCAGTGCAAATGAGGTATGCCGATGGTCATGGTGGACCACTGTCTCTTTCCTCATCTTTAGACTATAAGCATAAATTCAAGAAGCCCAAACAAGAGATCACTGCGAATGTTACGGGTGCAAAAATGTGGATAACGAGAGCACAAGAGTATAATTCTCGGAATACAGTAAGAACAGCATCGGGACAGGATTCGGTAATATTTCAGTCTGTACAGATCGCACCTTCATCAGGGTCTAATGCCAGTTTGAATGCCCAAGTGGATTTCACTACACCATTCCTAACTAAAAATGGTAAACTGGATGCCGGAGCTAAGACTCAATTAGTATGGTTTGAAAGTAGTAACAACCCTTCATTTGTTAGCCCAACAGAAGTAAAAACATTTGATACAGTACTTTATAGTGCTTATAAGTATAATCAACAGACACATGCTGCATATGCCAGCTTTAGCGATCAAGAAGGGAAGTTTAGTTATTCATTAGGCTTGCGTATGGAGGATGCGGAGTATTCAGGTACTAATAACAATCTACATACCGGATCAGAAGACAAGTTTTCTACTTCATTCTTGAATTTTTTCCCTTCAGTATTTTTATCTTATCAATTACCTAAACAACAGAGTATATATCTGAGTTATACCCGTCGTACGAACCGTCCGGGTTTCAGACAAATGTTGCCATATAAAGATGTGTCTAATCCTCAGGATACTACATCAGGTAATCCTGATCTGATACCTGAATTTATCCATAGTACTGAATTGAGTTACAACAAAACATCTGATAAAGGAGATAATATCATATTGAGTACCTATTATCAATATACAGAGAATATTATTCAAAGCTATCGCCAATCTTATAGCCAGGGAACTACGTATACCAGACCTGAAAATCTAAAATATGGTATCACTTATGGATTGGAACTAATAGGTCATGTACAGATCATACCAGCATGGGATGCGACACTGAACCTTAACTATTTCCAAAATGAGATAAACGGTGATAATATCAAATCGGACAGTCTGACACATAGTTTGAACAATAAAGGGAATAGCTGGTTTGGTAAAATGAATACCAGTATTAAACTACCAAAAGGATTTTCTTTACAGATAAACGGAAATTATGAAGCACCTAAGGTAGTGGCCCAAGGCAATCTGAAAGAATCTTATTGGATGGATGTTGCAGTACGTAAAAACTTATGGAAAAATAAAGCGACTCTTGTATTCAATGTTAGTGACGTTTTCAATACGCATAAGTATACACAAGATTATAATCTTAGTTATTATACACAAACCATATACCGTAATCGTGAAACAAGAATAGGTAATGTAACCTTTACTTATCGTTTTGGTAAAACAGATAATAACAAGCCTGACATGGGTAAATCTTCTTCCGGTTTTGGTGGTAGTAAGCGTGGCCAGGACAAAGGAAAAGATAAAGGCAACCAGTCTCAGCAAGCTAAGGATAGAGATGGAAACCTGAAGAGCGATGAAGGTGGTGATAACCAAGGTGGTGGTCCACAAGGTGGCCCTGGTGGTGGTACTCCTCAACCTCAACAAGGTGGATCTCATTAATAATTTAACAGTTCCGATATAGTCTTTGGTGCTATATTTGAAATAGTTAAAGTATAAATCATGTAGTATGAATAATTTTCTTAGGTCATTATCCCTTTCTATAATATTGATTGTTTCTTCTGCATGCAGTTTGTATGCGCAGAATATAAAGGATATGTTCAATTCTGCTGTAAATGATACTAAGAAATTGACCAATAATAAGAATATTTCCGGCGGCTCTATTAGTAACCTTAGTCAGGCTGATATTACGGCCGGATTAAAACAAGCACTACAAGAAGGTAGTAAGAATGCAACTAAACGATTGGGAGCTACTGATGGCTATTTTGGAAACACGTTGATCAAAATATTAATGCCAGCTGAAGCCAGAAAAGTGGAAAATACATTGAGAGAAGTGGGATTGGGTGCGCAAGTAGATAAAGCCATTTTGTCTATGAACCGTGCAGCAGAAGATGCAGCACCTAAAGCATTATCTATTTTTGTAGATGCCATTACCAGCATGAGCATAGAAGATGGAGTAAATATACTGCGTGGTGGCAATGGAGCCGCAACAGAATATTTAAAGAAAAAGACCACGGCATCTCTTACTGCCGCTTTCAGACCTGTTATTGAAAAATCTCTGGATAAAGTGAACGCTACAGCATATTGGAAAGAGGTATTTACTTTATATAATGAATTGCCTACTACCATGCATAAGGTGAATCCTGACCTACCTGCATATGTTACAGAGCGTGCATTGAGTGGCTTGTTCATCAATATTGCAGATGAAGAAAACAAGATTCGTCAGGATCCTGCTGCAAGAGTCACCAGTATTTTACAGAAGGTTTTTGGCGCTAAATGATCCCCATGGCGCAGTTATATAATATTTTATTAACTTTATAAGTATTATATTGTGATTAACAGACCTACACAGTTACTATTTTTTTAAATGGAAGAGATCATGACTAACGAAATGAACGGGAGCTCACCCCTGCAATCATGGTGGGACAATCTTTCTTTTACAGGTAAGAATCTGTATCACCTAAGAGAAAACGGTGAACTTGTATTGCAAGCCATCAACAATAACAAAGAGCGAGTAATAGCCAATCTGAGTATAGAGAATGCAGAGGCTATACTGAAAGCTATGACGGATAAATTTCCGGAAGTAGAGGTACGCTTTAAGGAGCTTCAGGCTGAATGGAATACAACTGAAGATAAACTGAAGATGGTGGGGAAGGTAGAACGTGTGAGAGAATATTTGAATCATACTAATCTTGTAGGTGATTTTGAGGTCCTTTTTCAGCAAATATCTGAATGGGAAAAAGACCTGAAAAAACATGAAGATGAGAATTATCAAGCAAAACTCCTTTTGATACAAAAAGCAGAGGCAGCAGCTGATAATGATAAATGGAAGGAGACCACACAGCTGTTCCGCGATTTGACGGAACAGTGGAAACATATAGGCCATGTTGACAAGCATCGTAACGATGAGCTATGGAACCGCATGGAAGCCGCACGAAGCAAATTTTACGAGCGTAAACGCCAGCATCAGGATGATCAGGGAAGGGAAATGCTTCAGAATCTGGATCTGAAAATGGAGCTGGTAGAGAAAGCCGAACAACTGGCCTTATCGGAATCATGGAAAGATACTACAGAAATATTTAAGCAACTGATGGACCTATGGAAAACCATCGGGCGCACTATGCCTGAAAAGAACGAGGAATTATGGAATCGTTTCATAATAGCAAAAAATACTTTTTACGATAGAAAGAAGGTACACTTCGAATCTATACAGAATGAACAAGAAGCCAATCTGATCAAAAAAGAGGCAATCATAGAAAAAGCTGAAACATTAAAAGAAAGTACTAATTGGAACGATACCACCCAGGTTTATGCAGAATTGATGGAAGAATGGAAGGCTACCGGTCGCGTACCACATGAAAAGGCAGACGAACTTTGGGGTAGGTTTACATCAATAAAGGAATACTTTTTCCAAAGAAAGAGAGACCATTTTGAAACATTGCGCGTGGTGCATGATGATAATTATGCCCAAAAAATGTCTTTGTTGAAACGTGCAGAGGTACTCAAACATTCTACACAGTGGAGAGAAGCTACGGAAGAGATGAATGAGTTGATGACAGAATGGAAAAGGATAGGTGCAGTGCCTAAAGAACACAGTAACCGTATCTGGGAAGAGTTTTGTGCAGCTCGTAAGCATTTCTTCGACAGAAAAGATGCAGACCGCGAACGCCGAAAACAACATACTGAAAGACAAAAAGAAGTAAGGGCACAACAAACACGCAACTTTCATCATAAACTGATAGAAGAAGTAACAGAGGAACAAGAAAAATTGGAAGATTTTAAAAATGCATTGGAAAATGTGACTAGTGGCCCTAAGGAACAAGAGTTGCGTCAGCATCTACAAAAACTAATTGAGCAAACAGAAGAAAGATTGCTACATAAAAAGCAGAAACTGGAAGAAGTGCAGAAACAACAAAACGAATTGGAAAGCAAAGATCCGCCAACGGCTACGGAACAATAATGAAATAGAAAAAGCCTGTACAACTTGTACAGGCTTTCTTCTTATATCACTATGGGTTAGTAAGTATCTTATTTTTTAGTGGCTGCTATTACATCACTTATCCTCACAGTTTGTTCAAAAGATTTGACAAGTTTCTTATGCTTGTCATATACTACTACGAAAGGTACGAATTTTGTTTTATAAAAATCCATAAAAAAGAATGTTTGATCTTTTCCTACAGTAACGTTCTTGTATTTTCCTAGATCCATTTTATCATAAAATGCCTTTAGAGATGTAAGCCCCATAAAGGTGGTGAGGTAAATATTTACATTGCTCAGCGAGTCCATTTTCTTTACCATATCATCAATGAAATGTTGGCAATGGTCGCATTCAGGGCTGAACATTACCAGAATAGTAGACTTCCCTTCTTTTATATTGAAAGTGTTGAATGTTTTCACACTATCCATCATCAGTATATTGAATGCCGGTAATGTAGGGTGCTTTTTATAGGGTGGTATGGTATCGGTGGCAGATGACTGAGCAAATGCATCCATTGAGGCAAATAAAGTACAAATAAGAGCCAGTAATATTGTTTTTTTCATGTATTACAGATATTGGGTGTTACCTATCGTTCTTATTTTTTATGTAACGTATACAAATGTACATATAGTCTTTGTTTTTCTCATCATAATCCTTCTTAACTTCATGCCACTATATATACTATCATGACCATCAACGAAGAAGCATTCCTTATCAGATATAATAAGTTAAATGAACAGCAACGCCTGGCCGTAGATACGATCTATGGGCCTGTGATGGTAATAGCCGGTCCGGGCACAGGCAAAACAGAAGTATTATCCATGCGTATTGCCAATCTGTTGCGAAGTGAGGCACAGGTGCAACCACATGAAATATTATGTCTTACCTATACCGATGAGGCTACTAACTCAATGCGCCGTAGATTGATAACGGTGATAGGCAATGCAGCTCATAGGGTCAATATCTGTACATTCCATGCTTTTTGTAATAACGTTATACAGATCAATCCGGAATATTTCAGTCAGCGTAGTTTGCAACCCATCACAGATCTGGAACGTACTGAACTGTTGTACGATATTTTAGAGAAATTGCCACAAGGACATGCATTGCGTAAACTGAGTGGGAATATATATTTCGATGCAGGCAAACTTAATCGCTTATTCGATATGATGAAGCGGGAGAACCTGAGACCAATAGATATCAAGCAAGCTATTGCCAGATATCTGGAGGATTTGCCAACCAGAGAAGAATATATATATAAGAAATCGGGAAAGGGCTATCAGAAGGGAGATATTAAACAGACACAGATAGATGAGGAAATAAGGAGAATGACCATTACCGATGCAGCAGCTGCACTCTTTGATACCTATGAGCAAAGGATGAAAGAAATAGGGCGATATGATTTCAACGACATGATCATTTGGGTATTGGATGCTTTCAAACAAAATCCGGCTCTTTTACAAAGTTATCAGGAGCGTTATCAATTCACATTGGTAGATGAATTTCAGGATACCAATGGTGCACAGAGCGAATTGTTGAATATTATCACCCAATATTGGGATGATCCCAATGTTTTCGTGGTAGGCGATGATGACCAGTCTATCTATGAATTTCAAGGTGCCCGAATCCGCAATATCATTGATTTCTACCAGCGAAATAGAGACACTATCAATGTAATCATACTACCTCAAAATTATCGTTCGTCACAAGCCATTATCGATATGGCCACTGCTACAATAAAGAACAATACACAACGGTTGATATATCAGTTGCAGGAATTGCAATTGAATAAGAATATAGTTGCATCAGCAGAACGTTTTAAAAATGGTAATGATACAGTTATTCCGGAAGTTAAGGTCTATAGCAATATACTGCATGAGGAAGCAGATATTGTAATGCAAATGGAGCAATTGCAAAGGCAGGGAGTGCAGCTGAATGAAATAGCTGTGATATATGCCCAACATAAGCAGGCCGAAAACATTATGGCATTGATGGAGCGTAAGGGTATGCCTTATAGTGTTAAGCGCCCTGTAAATATCTTAGATATACCCATCATCCAACAGATTGTAAATATTCTCCGGTATCTGGATGAAGAACGCAGACAATCTTTCTCAGGCGAGACCATGCTTTTTGAAATGATGCATGCGCCCTATTTTGGTATTGCACCTACAGATATAGCTTTACTCTCCTTATACATTCAGGCTAACAGACAAAAAGATAAGAGTTTAGGACATTGGCGATTAGTATTAATGAATGCCCTGTTCATGGAATCTAACAATATTGCCTCTACTAGACAATTGCATAGTTTGGGAATACATTTAGAAGACTGGACCCAACAGCAAATGGTACTCCCTTTACCTCTTTTGGTAGAAAAGATCATCTATGAAAGTGGTATAGTAGGCTATTTATTAAAGTCAAAAGACCAGGTATGGAATATACAGGTATTACAAACCTTCTTTGCTTATGTAAAAGAGGTTTATGACCGTAACCCACGTATAAGGCCGGCTGATTTTCTGAGGATGCTGGAGCAAATGAAGGATGAGAATATATCATTACCAGCCCAGAAAGTAGTACAGAATGATAATGGAGTACATTTTTATACAGCACATGGGGCTAAGGGCAATGAGTTTGAATATGTATTTCTTATAGGTGCTACCAAGAATTTTTGGGAAAACAAACGTGGCAGCAATAATGAATATAAACTACCCGATACTATTACCAGTACAGAAGAGGACGTAGACAAAAGCTATAAAACAGAAGTAGCCCGTCGTTTGTTTTATGTTGCATTAACCCGTGCCAAAAAACATTTACAGGTATCTTATGCTGCTAAAGACAATACCGGCAAACCTTTAGAAACCTCGGTATTTGTAGATGAGATCAGCACACTAGACGATCGTATCAGTTATGCTGTACCAACAGAAGACCTGATGGAACATATAAAATGGGCTATGGCACCTATACCTGATGTACGTATCGAATTGGCCAATCATCAAAATATTGAGAAAGTGCTACAGGCTTTGACCATGAGTTATACTACACTTTCTAAATATCTGCGTTGCCCACTCACATTTTATTACGAACAGATACTTAAAGTACCATTCCTGAAAAGTGATGCATTGGCCTTTGGGAGTGCAGTGCACTATGCATTGGAGCGTATGTTCAAATTAATGAAAGAACAGCATGGTGTTTTCCCGTCTAAGGAAGAAGTGATAAGTGCGTTTAAGTCATTTATGTTCATTGAATCTGAATCATTTACCCAGATACAATACGAAAGGAGGTTGGAACAGGGAAATTCCGTACTATCAGATTATTACGACTACTATATTGATAAATTCCCTACTCATGTAGAGATAGAATTGAAGATACCGCGCTACATGCTGGATGGAGTGCCAGTAACAGGTAAAATTGATAAGATAGAGTTGGATGGAGATAATTGTAAAGTAGTAGATTATAAGACCGGTGACCCTGATAAATCTGCTACAGCAATGACTGCGGGGCCTAATGAAAAGAACCCCAATGGGGGTGACTATTGGAGACAAATGGTATTTTATAAACTACTCATTGAAAATTATCAAGAGAAGAACTGGAAAGTACAGATGGGAATGTTTGATTATGTAGAGAAAGGCAGAGTGTCTAATCAGTACAAGCAGATCCATGTACCCATCTATCCTCAGGATGAAACTACCGTATTACAGCAACTGAAGGAAGTATATGGCCGTATCATGAATCATGAATTTGATGCAGGCTGTGGTAAACCTGAATGTACCTGGTGCAATTTTGCACGTAATTACGAATTGATACGGCCAGCAGAAAATGAGTTTGTAGAAATCGATGATTTATAATAATAAAGCCTCGCATTGCGAGGCTTTATTATTATGGAAG
>Ga0194037_1001551_pt1 | contig 16422 bp, 15 predicted proteins | sample JunL306m_MetaG_FD_148653 | JGI IMG/M metagenome (GOLD analysis project Ga0194037, IMG submission 148653) | Anoxic zone freshwater microbial communities from boreal shield lake in IISD Experimental Lakes Area, Ontario, Canada - Jun2016-L304-6m | ecosystem: Environmental > Aquatic > Freshwater >...
TAGATGAAGTATTTTTTTGTATGTTATTGATATTTATTGTTTATTCTCTATTGTATAATAATTGGTCAATTTAACAAAAGCCTAGGTGAAATCAGTATTAACAGACGATGAACAGCACTTATTCACAAAGTTATCCACAGCTTCTGTGGGTAACTTAAATTCTTTAGTAAGTATAACTACTTAGCTCTACCATTCTTTAGTAACAATAATTTTCCACTATGCAACAATTCGATCAGCTCATTTTTAAAGTGGCTATTTCTATTCCTATTTATGGTTTATTCGATTATCTTGCGCCGGAAGATGTTGAACTAGACACCATTCAGCCAGGAATGCGAGTCGAGGTGCCTTTTGGTAATGGCAAAAAAATGGCTTATTTGTTAGAAATAGCCACTCAAAGTGAATTTGAGCTGAGTAAGCTCAAGCCGATTATTCGGTTCATTGATCCATATCCCTTGTTATCTCCTAAAGACCTGCGCTTGTTGCGGTGGGCTGCTAGTTATTATCATCACCCTATTGGTGTGGTGATTGCGACTGCATTTCCTGCAGCATTAAGGCAAGGTAAAGTCCTACTAATCAAGCCCATAAAACGTTATGCCTTGACCGATTTAGGGCTTGCAACAGACAGCCAACAATTAAAGCGTAGTGCTAACCAGCAGCGAGTCTTGGAAAAGTTTCAAAGCAATTCAGCTAATCTCACAGAAACTGAGCTTGCTTTATTGGGAGAGGGTTGGAAGCCTGCGCTTAAACAATTACTAAGCAAGCAACTCATACAACTTAGCCTGGCTGAGGGGGATTGCACCAATGCAGATGTTTTAATGAGCAAGCCCGCTTTAACCGCCAATACTGAACAGCAAAAAGCGATAGCTGCGGTTTGTGGCAGTCTTGGTCAATTTGGTGTGTTTTTATTGGAGGGTGTCACGGGTAGTGGTAAGACTGAGGTCTATTTACAGATCATTAAAAGCGTCTTAGAGCGTGGCCTGCAAGTGTTAGTCTTGGTGCCAGAAATCACTTTGACGCCGCAATTAGAGGATCGATTTAGGCAGCGATTTTCGGTTGATATAGTGCTGTCGCATTCTAAATTGACTGACAAGCAGCGAGCACTTGCTTGGTTAAAAATGCAGCAAGGACAGGCGGCTATTTTATTAGGGACGCGTTCGGCTTTATTTACTCCTTTAAAAAACCCAGGCTTGATTATTCTCGATGAAGAGCATGACGCGTCTTTTAAACAGCAAGAAGGTTTTCGCTTTTCAGCTAGAGATATTGCCGTGGTTCGTGGTCAGTTGTTAGATGTTCCAGTGTTATTGGGCTCAGCGACACCCTCCTTAGAAAGTGTGCAGAATGCTAACAAACAGCGTTATCAATTATTAGCCTTGCCTGCAAGAGCCGGTAAGGCGATAGAGCCATCTTTACATCTGTTAGATATTAGAAATAAACGGATGCAAGAAGGCTTGTCTGCTGCGTTATTGGAAGAAATGCATAAAACCTTAGCTAAACAAGAACAGGTTTTGTTGTTCTTAAATCGACGTGGTTTTGCGCCGACTTTAATATGTCACGGCTGCGGTTGGGTGGCGCGTTGTCATCATTGTGATGCTAATTTGGTGATTCATTTTGATGAAAACTGCTTGCGTTGTCATCATTGCGCTAAAGAAGAGGCTTTGATCAGAAACTGTCCTGACTGTAAGGTTGGCGAACTCACGCCCTTAGGTCTTGGAACTGAGCGTGTAGAAAAGGTATTAGCCGAATTATTTCCTGATAAGGTCACTGTGCGCTTAGATCGTGATTCTACGCAACGTAAAGGCGTGCTAGAAGATTATCTACAGAAAATAAATAACGGTGAAGTCGATATTATTTTAGGTACGCAGATGCTTGCTAAAGGTCATCATTTTCCTAATGTAACTTTAGTCGCTATTTTAGATGTTGATAGCGGTTTGTTTAGTATTGATTTTCATGCGGCCGAAAAATTGGCGCAAATGATTGTTCAGGTTTCTGGTCGTGCAGGGCGTGCAGAAAAGCGAGGTAAAGTTATTATGCAAACGAGGCAACCCGATCATCCCTTATTAACCACCTTAATTGATCAGGGCTATCAAAGTTTTGCTATTTCAGCGTTGGCTGAACGTAAGCAAGCATCGCTACCGCCTTTTAGCTATCAATCTTTATTGCGTGTGCAAGCCACAGATGCTGGCTTGCCTTCGACTTTTTTTCAAGCACTTAATGAGCTGATAAAAACACTAAACGTTCGGCATACTCAGATTTTAGGGCCTGTATCAGCGCCTATGGCGAGAAGAGCCGGACTCTATCGTTATCAATTGTTGTTTCAAAATAATCGACGCAAAGACTTACAGTTGTTTTTGGATGAATTAGTGCCGAAACTGGCAGCACTCAAACAGGCCAAAAAAGTACAGTGGACTTTAGATGTCGATCCTGTGGATTTGTATTAAGCGGTCGTTCATGTATATCTAGCCTTATAACTCTCAAGACGCTCATTTTAACTGATTGAAAATACATATAATTTTATGAGCGCAATTACAACATTTTTCCCCGCTTTCTGGGGAATGAATCGCTGATGTTACGCAGTCACAACGATTTATAAAAAAAATAATGAGGTCGCTATCGCGACGATGTGTTAATCGGGTATTCGCACCCGAAGGCGAGATACTTTCTTTTGCTCCGCCAAAAGAAAGTATCCAAATAAAAGGCGGCTCGATTGCCGCTGCTTCCTGCGCTCCTCGGTTTTGTCGGGGGTCGGTAGAGAGGGCGTCCTGCCCTCCTACCGACGCGCGGCATCCATGCCGCGCCCCTTCGGGCTAATCCCAACAAAACCTGCGGTGCTCGGCGCGGCAAACGAGAGCAAAACAACGTTACTGCGTAACGTCAGCTTATAATGTTCGATTAACGAATTACAGAGTAGACACACAATGGGACTTATCAAAAAGCTTGTATCACAAACAGCTATTTATGGCCTTAGTAGTATTTTTGGCCGTTTTCTTAATTATCTGTTGGTGCCGCTGTATACCTACTATTTTTCAGCAGCTGAATACGGTGTGGTATCAGAGTTTTATGCATATGCTGGCTTCTTTTCGGTGTTGTTATTATTCGGCTTTGAGACGGGCTATTTTCGTTTTCGTGATAAAGAACAGAGTGGAAAAGATTTTGCCTATTCGACCGCGCTTATTTTTGTTGTACTTGTTAATTTAGGTTTTTTTCTGGGTATCTGTTTGATTAATGCCAAGCTTTCAGCGGCATTAAATTATTCTACTCATCCAGAATATGTCTTGTGCTTTAGTTTAATCTTGGTTTTAGATGCCATATCAGCCATCCCTTTTGCTCGCTTACGTGCGGAAAATAAGGCTTTTCGTTTTGCCAGCATTAAGGTCATCGAAATACTTGTCACCATTTTTTTGAGTCTGTTTTTTATTATTTATTGCCCCAAGCTTTATGCAGAGCATAGTGCGGTTTGGTTGTCGGCTATTTATGATCCAAGTATCGGTGTCGGCTATATTTTTATCGCTAATTTAATAGCCAGTATTGTTAAGTTTTTTCTGCTTTTACCTCAATTGAAAGGCTGGGCTTGGGGATTTGATCAGGCTTTATTTGCTCGCATGATTCGTTATTCTGCGCCCATGGTCGTTATCGGCTTTGCTGGCATTATTAATGAAATGTTAGATCGTGCTCTATTAAAGTATCTATTGCCGTATGATTTTCAGACCAATATGAAGATGCTGGGCATTTATAGTGCTTGTTATAAGTTATCGATTTTGATGACGCTATTTATTCAGGCCTTTCGTTATGCCGCTGAACCTTTCTTTTTTGCTTATGCCGATAAAAGCGATGCACGTAGTGTTTATGCAAAAGTCTTAAGGTTTTTTGTGATCTTTTGTGTGTTTATCTTTTTGTTGGTGACTTTATTTATCGATTATTTTAAGTACTTTCTGGGTGATGAGTTCCGTGCGGGTCTTGAGGTCGTGCCTATCTTATTAATGGCCAATTTATGTTTGGGTATTTATGTTAATTTGTCGATTTGGTACAAGTTGACTGATAAAACCTTAATGGGGGCTGGTGTGTCGCTAGCGGGTGCTTTACTGACTATCGTGCTCAATGTGGTTTGGATACCGTTATGGGGTTATGTGGGCTCTGCATGGGCAACTTTGGCTTGTTATGCCGCTATGATGATAGTGTCTTATGCTTTAGGGCAGAAATATTATTATGTGGCTTATCCCATTAAACGGATATTTGCTTATATGGCTTTGGGTGTGTTGCTTTATATTGCAAAAGTGCAGTTGCCTATTATTGTTGATTTCCCTTCGTGGTTATTGCCCTTGGAGTTGTTAACCTTATATATATTAGTGTTTTTATTGTTTGAAAAGCCATGGTCGTCCACTATCAATAGCCGTTAAAAACACTGTTTTTGGGTTAACAATTCGTTGCTATCAAGGCGGGCTCAGACTCTAATTTAATAGAATTTTATTTAAAAAATTGAACTTATTGCAATGTGCCATAAGTTCAATTTTTACGGTATTAATGGGCGTAAAAATAGGCTTTAAATTGATGTAAAGGCGGGAACGAGTCCACGCAATCAGCAATTGGCTTAAGTCTAGTGAGTCAGTTTTTGTTCTATTGAAATTTATAATCACTGTCTAGCTTTTTCTTTAAATCGAAACGCACACAACGTAGCTTAATTTTTACTGGATAAACATTTTAAAAAATAGTTTTGACATGTACTAATGTCTCATGATAAAAATTGCCCCGTTGTTTTAAAAAATTACGACAACCTGTTCAAGAAAAGTTTATGTTGAACAGCCCTCTTGAGGAGAGGGAATAATAAATATTAATAACTTACTGAGGATTTTAAAATGGCTGAAGAACAAGAAAAAGACAATACATGGGCAATCGTTGGTGTTTCTATCGCTGCAATCGTACTTTTAGTTGTTTTGTTGAAAAAAGATGAAACTAAGCATTTAGAAAGCGGTGCAGTTGCGTCTTTACAAAAAGAAACATTCACTAATATCGAAAAAAGAAAAACCTCTAATAACAGCTCTGCTGAAGCAATGTCAGGTAAGTAATTTAAGTAATTGCAGTAACCCCCGTGAGGCATGGCCGACGGGGGTGTTTTACCTAAGCTCAAACTTCGAAATACTCTCTCTGCAGTTTCAGAATAAATCCTAAAACCTCCAAGCCTCAACATCTCTCTGCTAAGCCTTTTTTAATGGCGATGCAACACTCATAAAGTGTTAGTGCACTTTATAAAAAAATTAATCATTGCAAAAGTTTTTCAGTTATTTTTTGGAGCTGATAATGCTGTTATTCATAAATGCAGAGCAAAGGAAAAAGGGCTGCGTTGATGTAAACAGTATGCTGGGTACTTAGGTTTTATTTTACTGATTAAGCTCGCAATAAATACCTCTATAGGATGTGCTGAACGATAGTAAAGCGCATCATTCCTGATGAAGCAATGCGCTTCACTTCACTATTGAAAAAGATAGTTTATTAGTCTGCACTCTATCTGACTAACGCTACAGCGTTATCTGACTACCGCTACAGCGTTTTATTTAAACTTTATATAGATAGTTATGCGGGCTAGGAGGTGGTTCATAGGTAAGGCATGGAGAGCGCTTAACTCAGTGAAAACTTATGAGATGATTAGAAACAGTAGTTATTATTCTGTTGATAAATCAAGCATTAATCGATACACAAGACGCTAGTCCAATTACCTTAATTTTTAAGGTAATTGGACTAGCGTCTTGCTGCCGGTGCTTAGCATTACGACGATATTGTTTTTTATCAGCAAAGATTTGTGCTTTATTAAACTGACCTGCGAACTTGGCTACGGGGTTTTGTATAGGAATACAATCTATTTTGTTTGGATTACTACGTTTTTTCATGGTTTACCTCTTATAATAGTCGAAAGCCCATCAAAAGGTTGGGCGCAAATAGTCTACTACTTAGAGTGAAAAAAGCTTGTGAAATTTAAAAAAGATTTTGACGTAATTGTGGTGGGTGGCGGTCATGCAGGAACTGAAGCAGCACTGGCTTCTGCGCGTAGTGGCGCCAACACTTTATTGTTAACGCAAAATATCGAAACCTTAGGGCAAATGAGCTGTAATCCAGCCATTGGTGGAATAGGTAAAGGTCATTTGGTTAAAGAGATTGATGCCTTAGGCGGAATTATGGCAAAAGCCATTGATCTGGGTGGTATACAGTTTCGTACCTTAAATGCTAGTAAAGGGCCTGCGGTTAGAGCGACTCGCGCTCAAGCTGATCGCTTTTTGTATAAGCAAGCTGTTAGATATGCGTTAGAAAATCAAGCTAATTTAGCCTTGTTTCAGCAGACGGTAGCAGATTTAATTGTCGAAGGTAATAAAGTATGCGGCGTTAAAACCCAGATGGGTTTAAGTTTTATAGCTAAAGCCGTCGTCTTAACCACTGGAACTTTTTTGGGCGGTAAGATCCATATCGGCCTAGAGAATTATAGTGGCGGTAGAGCAGGTGATCCTGCTTCGATTGCTTTAGCGGATCGCTTACGTGAATTACCTTTTCGCATTGATCGTTTAAAAACCGGAACCCCTCCGCGTATTGACGGTAGAACCATAGACTTTAGTAAATTAGAAGAACAGCATGGCGATGATCCTGTGCCGGTGTTTTCATTTATGGGGAGACGCGAACAGCATCCGCGACAAATCCCTTGTCACATTACCCGTACCAACAGCAAAACGCATGATATTATCCGCGCAGGTTTAGATCGATCTCCCTTATATTCAGGGGTGATTGAAGGTATAGGGCCGCGTTACTGTCCATCAATTGAAGATAAGATTGTTCGTTTTGCTGATAGGGATACCCATCAGATTTTTGTAGAGCCAGAAGGTTTGGATACTCATGAAATCTATCCTAATGGTATTTCTACCAGCTTGCCGTTTGATGTGCAGTATGAATTTGTGCGCTCAATGCTAGGTTTTGAAAATGCTGAAATCGTTCGCCCTGGTTATGCCATTGAGTATGATTTCTTTGATCCGAGAGATTTAAAAATGTCTCTGGAAACTAAGCACATGGATGCTTTGTTTTTTGCGGGACAAGTTAATGGCACGACAGGGTATGAAGAAGCGGCTGCGCAGGGCTTGATTGCGGGGCTAAATGCAGCACGATTGACACTAGGCTTGGAAAGTTGGTGCCCAAGGCGTGATCAGGCCTATATTGGCGTGATGATTGATGATCTCATTACTCGTGGGACTCAAGAGCCTTATCGCATGTTTACTAGTCGTGCAGAATATCGTTTATTATTACGTGAAGATAATGCTGATTTACGTTTAACTGAAAAAGGCCGTGAATTAGGCTTAGTTGATGATGAGCGTTGGCAAGCATTTGAAACTAAACGCAATGCCATCGCTAATTTACAGGATGATTTGAAAAAGCAATGGGTTAGAGCTGAATCGGATCAGGCTCTTCAAGTTGAAGAAATTTGGGGTAAACCGCTGCTTAAAGAAGCTAACTTGATGGAATTGTTGCGTAGACCTGAAGTTGATATACAACGATTATTGGGCTTTTATGAGGGAGATATGATTGCCGAGCAAGTCGGTGAGCAAGTCGAAATTCAAGCTAAATATGAGGGTTATATTGTCAGACAACAAACTGAAATTGATAAAGCTTTGCGTCATGATCATTTGCGACTACCTGATAGCTTGGATTACTCTGGTGTTCCAGGCTTGTCAAATGAGGTCAGTCAAAAACTCAAGGCGCAGCGACCTGAGACCTTAGGTCAGGCCTCACGAATCCCAGGTATGACACCTGCTGCGATTTCCCTATTATTGGTTTATTTAAAGAAGAAAAGTGCCTAATGGATGATTGTCGAAAAATACTGGTCTCTGGTTTAGAAGCATTAAATCAGGAATTGACTGAACATCAGATAGAGCAATTACTGACTTATATTGCCTTGATTGAAAAGTGGAATAAATCTTACAATCTGACTTCTATACGTGACAAAGTATCAATGGTGCCTATGCACTTATTAGATAGCTTGGCGATAGTGCCTTTTATTACAGGGAAGCGAGTCATTGATATAGGCACTGGTGCGGGTTTACCCGGTATCGTCTTAGCGGTTTGTTTTCCTGATATTGAGTTTGTATTATTAGATAGTAATGCCAAGAAAACCCGCTTCGTACAACAAGCTATTTTGGAGTTAAAGCTGAAAAATGTCAGTATATGTCATAATCGGGTAGAGCTTTATCGCCCTGAGCATAACTTTGATATAGCGATTACGCGTGCCTTTGCTAGCTTAGAAGATATTATGCGTTTAACGACTCATTTGCTTAATAACGAGGGCGTGCTACTAGCAATGAAGGGGCAGATTCCTGATGTATCTATGTTAGAAGCTGCAAAAACAGAGCTTTATCCGCTTAGTGTTCCTAGCATAGAAGGCGAAAGATGCTTGGTTAAAATACACTTAAATAATGTAGCTGAGGTGAGTTAGTGGGAAAAATAATTGCCGTAACCAATCAAAAGGGCGGGGTGGGTAAAACTACAACGTCTGTTAATTTGGCCGCTACTTTGGCTGCTGCCAAGTGCAGAGTGTTGTTAATTGATCTTGATGCCCAAGGTAATGCCGCGATGGGTTGTGGTATTGATAAGCAGGAGGTTGAGTTTTCTAGTTATGATTTGTTGATGGAGGATGTACCTGCTGCACAAGCTGTCGTTCATTTGCCAGCTATTGGTTTTTCTGTAATATCAGGTAATTCTGATTTAACAGCCGCCGAAGTTAAATTAATTCATGCAGATCGTAAAGAGCAAAGATTGGCTGATGCCTTGATGCCTATTAAATCAGACTATGATTACATTCTGATCGATTGTCCTCCATCACTCAATATGCTGACTTTGAACGCCATGGTGGCTGCGGATAGTTTATTGATTCCAATGCAATGCGAATACTACGCTTTAGAAGGGCTTTCGGCTTTAATGAGCACCTTGCAAAATATTCAAAGTTCTGTGAATCCAGATTTGCATTTGGAAGGTATTTTAAGAACTATGTATGATGATAGAAATCGATTAACAAAAGATGTGTCTGAGCAATTGATTCGCTATTTTGGTGATAAAGTCTTTAGAACTTGCATACCTAGAAATGTTCGTTTAGCCGAAGCTCCCAGTTATGGCTTACCAGTAATTAGTTATGATAAGTCTTCTCGTGGCTCATTAGCTTATATTGCTTTAGCTAATGAAATGATAGAAAGAAATAAATTATGAGTTTTAAGAATCGTGGCTTAGGTCGTGGCCTTGAGGCGCTCTTGGTTGATGTGTCAACTAATGAAGGAAAGCCTGAAGAGGTAAAGGTTGATCGCCCAGATGGGACGTTGAATGATGCTAAGCGGGTTGATGATTTAGTTGAGCCAGTTGAATTGGCTATTCACCAAGAATGTGCTGCTATTTTGGCAGAGGCTCTGGTTTTAAAAGAATTGATATATGAGATTGAGCAACAGCTTCGTGATTTTTGAAAACTGAACAATTTGTTCTAAAAACTGAAACCCAATAACTTGATAATCATGGCGCTGCAGCATCTTTGTCTAGCGAATGAGCATACATAAAGAGAAAAAATGTCTTTAAATAAACGTGGTTTAGGTCGTGGTCTTGATGCTTTATTAGGTGATGCGACTGTTAAAGAAGAAAAACATCAGTTACATCTGTTGCCGATAGAATATTTACAGCGAGGTAAATATCAGCCGCGCCAAGATATTAATCCAGAAAAGCTACAAGAGCTCGCCGATTCTATTAAGGCGCAGGGTATTATTCAACCCATTATTGTCCGTCAGCTTGCTTATGAGAAATATGAAATAATTGCCGGTGAAAGGCGTTGGCGGGCTGCTCAATTAGCTGGTTTGACGCAAGTACCGATAGTCGTTAAGGAAATGGATGATCGCTCGGCCATGGCTGTTGCTTTGATTGAAAATATCCAGCGAGAGGATCTTAATCCCTTGGAAGAGGCTGAGGCATTAAAAAGATTGCTAGAAGAGTTTGAGATGACGCATCAGCATATTGCCGATGCTGTAGGTAAATCTCGAACCACAGTCACAAATTTACTGCGCTTAATTGAATTGCATCCTGAAGTAAAAAAATTACTAGTCAATGGTCAGTTGGAAATGGGGCATGCGCGGGCATTATTATCATTAGATGGAGCTAAGCAAGTCGCTGCCGCTCATAGAGTTGTTAAAGAGGGCTTAACAGTAAGGGCAACGGAACGCTTGGTTAAAGATTTGCATTCCGAGCCTAAAATTCAAAAGATTAAAGTCGTTGATAAAGATACTCTGCGATTACAAGAAAGCCTAACTGCTAGTTTAGGTGCAAAGGTTGTTATAGATCATAAAGAAAACGGTTCGGGAAAATTAGTTATCACATATACCAGTCTGGATGAGTTGGATGGCATTATTAGTCAATTTAAAACCTACGAAAGCTAGTTGAAACTGTGTAAGTATACTTTTTATTTTTCCCTCTTTATTCATAGGTATCTACAAAAGTAATGATCTACAGGGTGAGCAAAATAAGGACTGACTGGATTTCAAATTGAGCCATTTGGAGGGGGCGACAGATTCGCCCGGTACCTTCTTATAATGAAACGTGGCGAATGAATTCGCCACTACAAGATAAGCTAGCAATCTAGTTGCTTTTAATGGCGGCTGCGTAACTGATTTCCCTGGTATGTAAGTGTTTTAAACTGCGTTTAAGTGTTCGTGATCATAAAGGCGTGTTTTTTTCCAGCCAGCGAATTTATCATCATAAAATTGTATATCGTTATCGATAGAGAATTCATAGCAGCTTCTAAATAATTTTGCAGTACGGAAGGCATGTAATTCATCATCCGCCGTAACTTTATCGACATTGCCCACTTGGAATGTTTTATTTCTAGATTTGCCGTTACAGACCCAAAAGACGGTATAGCAAAGATAGTTTTTGTCTTTCCTGTGGTCGTATTTAATGGTTCTTGATACGCCAGTAACGCCTGTGGTGGTTTTGTTTTTAGGCGGTTTGAGAAAGCGGGTTTTGCTGCCCTTTAAAACGACTAGCATTTGGTCTCGCCAAGTGATTGCCGCATTTAGTGACTTTCCTTTGTTGCCCCATAACTTATGTGAAAAATAACGGCTTGTTTCTTTACCGCGCCTTACTATGCGCACCTGATAACCAAAAACATCTGGTTCGGTGATATGTTTGTTTTTTGCCATATAAATAATCCCCCTCGACAAGAATTATAGCATTGATTTAACAGCAAGGTTACGTCGCCAGAGCTTATAGTAACATCTAAAAAAATACCTCACCGCTTTTATTTGGGACCCGTTTGTAATTATTGTAATCCCATGACTACAAATTATGGCAAATGTTTAAATAAAAGCAAGTTAAAAATAACAATACTAGACAATTCCCCACTATTTCGGTGTAGAATACACAACCAAACCACGGAAAGTGGTGGTGAGTGAAGTTCTAACCTTTTGCTTTTTAAATATTTTTGGAGACAATTAATGAGCGTTTTAGTCGGTAAACAAGCACCTGATTTTACAGTTCCTGCAGTACTTGGCGATGGTCAAATAGTCGATTCATTCAGTTTTTCGAAAGCGACTGAAGGCAAATATGCTGTTGTTTTTTTCTACCCATTAGATTTTACTTTCGTATGTCCAAGTGAACTAATTGCCTTAGATCATCGTGTTGATGACTTTAAAAGCCGTGGTGTTGAAGTTATTGCTGTTTCTATAGATTCACATTTTACACACAATGCATGGCGTAATACTCCTGTTAATCAAGGCGGTATTGGTCCTGTTCGTTACACCATGGCAGCTGATTTAACACATGCTATCGTTAAAGATTATGATGTTGAAGCTGATGGTGGCGTCGCTTATCGTGGTACTTTCTTGATTGATCGCAGTGGTGTTGTGCGTCACCAAGTGGTTAATGATTTACCATTAGGTCGTAACATGGATGAATTAATTCGTGTGGTTGATGCTTTACAATTCCACGAAGAGCATGGTGAAGTATGTCCAGCTGGTTGGACTAAAGGTGATGCGGGTATGAACGCAAGCCCTGCGGGCGTTGCTGAATACCTAGATAAGAATGCCGATAAATTGTAATTAAGTTTAGACTTAAGGTTCAGGGTTTTTAATTAAATTCCTGAACCTTTTAGTCTTTTCGTTTAGGGTGCTTTATCTGAAGAGGCATCAGAAATCAGTTTCTTCCTGATGAAAAAAGCCGCCACGATAGCACAAAGTGCCGGTATTTGAACGAGTAAAAAAGTCATGGTTGCGCTTTTTGCAACGAGTCCTGCCAAAGCAGTAACGACTGTTAATTTAATGGCCCACCAAGTAATCCAATAACCTACTAATCCTATAATAGCCCATTTGTAAGGCTGTTCACCTTGGCTCTTTGCCGATAAAAAAAACCAAACCAGTACTGCAATACCGGCAAGTTTAGCTAAAAACAACATGTTCACCCCCCTTGTTTATTATTATCTCGTTATACAATAGTCTTGATTTAGGCTAGCACATACTAGTCTTAGTGCAGCATGATATTCCATAATAGCTAATCATTACAGTATTTAACAACAGGAAAGCAGAGTGCTAATGCCCGTTAAAATTATTTTGTCCGTCATTGCTGCTTTGTTATTGTTGACAGTGATTACTATCTTTACAGTTTATTTTTTGATTGATCCGAATAATTACAAGCCAGAGATTGTCGCTGCAGTTAAGCAAAAAACCGGTAGAGAATTGAATTTAATCGGTGACTTAAAGCTATCGGTGTTGCCTTGGTTAGGTATTTCAACAGGCTCCATGACTTTGAGTAATAAGGCTGGTTTTCAAGATCAAAGCTTTGTAACTTTAGATGCCAGCGATATTAAACTTAATTTATTACCATTGCTAAGCAAAAAAATTAATGTAGATCATGTTGTTTTAAAAGGCTTGATATTGAATCTTGAAAAGAATGCGCAAGGTGAAAATAATTGGGATAGTGTGCCGGCGGTTAATACAACAGCGCAAGCAGCACCGGCTATTAATAATAACGAGGAGCAGTTTGCAGTAAATAGCTTAGCAGTATTAGCTGTGGGTGGAATAGCCATAGAAAATGCACAAATAAACTGGCGTGATCAAGCAACAGGTAAGCCACTATTATTTAAAGACATTAATTTAAAGATCGACAGCTTTGCTTTTGATAAGCCAGTAGCACTCAATCTATCAGGCTTATTTATAAAGCCTGATAGCGGTTATAAAGCGGCTATACAATTGAGTTCTCAGTTTATCGTGTCTGAAAAGTTAGATACTTTCGTATTTAACAATAGTGAGCTACAAGCAACTGTAAACATTGAAAATACAGCAAAACCTATAGTGGCGACACTTGCTGTAGCTAATATGTTGCTGGATAAGCCGGCACAAAGCCTTAAAACTTCTGGTGTAAAGCTTGTTGCCGACGATATGGTGATCAGCGCTGATTTAACAGGAGTTTATCTTGATGATCATTATGCTCTTCAAGGCCCAGTAATAATGTCGAACTTCAATCTTAGAGAGCTTATGGCGAGGCTAGGCATTAAGATAGCTGATTTATCAGATAAACAGGCTTTAACAGAGTCGTCAGTACATTTTAATGTATCTGCTTCGGAAAATAGCCTTGATTTACAAGATATAAGCGTAAGCATCGATAATACTCAAATAAACGGCTCAGCACGGTTACTGAGTTTTGTTGAGCCTACTGTGGCTATTAACTTAATAGCGGATCATCTTGATGTTGATCGCTATCTACCCTCAGTTAAAAACCATGTGGCTAGTAAGTGGTTGAGCCCAGAAGCTGCTATGGCATTGGCAACTTTTAGCATCCCGACAGATTTATTAAGTCGGTTAGCTATTGATGGCCAATTAAGTGTGGCTAGTCTTAAGCTTAATGGCCTGACATTAAATGACTATCAGTTAAACTTGAATGCAAGTAAGGGTCTGATTAAGGCACAGCAATCAGCTAAGGGTTTCTATCAAGGTGCTTATAGCGGCAATCTGAGTGTTGATATGCGTAACGCCAAAGCCCTAATCGCCTTGGATGAAAAAATAACGCGTGTCAATGTTGAGTCCTTACTTAAAGATTGTAAAACTAAGTTTCAAATGACAGGTATAGTTGATGGCTCATGGCAGTTAAAGGGTCTGGGGCAATCTATCGATGAGCTGAAGTCATCTGTGACGGGCGATATACATTTTTTATTTAAAGACACTGAAATCAAAAGCTTTAATTTACAAGCGATGCTGGATCGTGCTCATGTCAGTACTGATGCGATAGATTCCGCTCATTTGAATCATGATTTAACACGGTTTTCTAGTCTTTCTGGCAATTCAGTACTGGCTAATGGCATTATCCATACTAATGATTTAGTCGCAACGACCGCTACCCTGCATATTAAGGGCAAGGGTAGTGTTGATCTTAATACCGAACAATTGGATTATAAATTACAGGCTCAGCTTATCAAGGCGGCGGCCACTGCTACTAGCGCAGAGCAGTTTTATGATACGCCCATCTCAATGGCTGTCACCGGTAGCTTAAGCCAGCCTAATTATGCGTTAGATGTTTCGGCGTTATTAACAGAAAAGAACAAAGCCAAAATAGCGGACTTTGTTGATAAGAATAAAGACAAAATAGACGGTATCGTCAATAAGATTGATCAAAAAATAGGGCCTGGAGTCAGTAATTTATTAAAAGGTCTTTTTGGTAAGCACTGATTAATGAGACTGCGAACTTAAATCGAGACAGTTTGAGCGCAGACGAAAGGCTCAGGGCAAAAGATTTAGTCTAGGAGGTTAGCTAATTAAGGCGCGACAGATGCTAGGCTTAAGCCTTTGTCTTTTGTCTGCGCTTAGGCGAGCCCTGTCTAAGCGTGAGCGTTTAAGCTAAACTGTCCCGATTTAAGTTGGTAGCCATTAATGATGAGTCCTTTATTATTCCAACAGCAGGTTCTTGCCTGGTTTGATGTTCATGGTCGTAAAGATTTGCCTTGGCAGCAAGCTATTTCACCCTATCGGGTTTGGTTGTCAGAGATCATGTTGCAACAAACGCAAGTCACCACGGTCATTCCTTATTTTAATGCCTTTATAGAGCAGTTTCCGACCATCGAGCACTTGGCCAAAGCACCGTTAGATCAGGTCTTGCATCAATGGTCTGGTTTGGGTTATTACGCAAGAGGGCGCAATCTGCATAAAGCCGCGCAATTAATAGTCGGGCAGGGTTACTTTCCTGAAACTCTGGAGGAGTTGGTGGCATTGCCCGGCATAGGTATATCGACAGCAGGAGCTATTCTTAGTATCGTTTTCAAGAAAAGCGAACCTATTCTTGATGGCAATGTAAAAAGAGTGCTGGCGCGCTTTAAAGCAGTAAATGGTTGGCCTGGCAATAGCCAAGTTAATAAAGCCTTGTGGGCATTGAGTGCCCAACTGACACCCAAGGCCCGAGTCGCTGATTATACCCAGGCTATGATGGATTTGGGTGCAACGATCTGTACACGAAGTAAACCTGCTTGTGATAGATGTCCTCTTGAAAGTCATTGTATAGCTAGGCAGAAGGGCATCGTATCTTTACTGCCTACGCCTAAACCTAGGAAGCAATTACCTGTTAAGTCATTAATTTTATTGATGCTAAGTAATTATCTTAATGAGGTCTATTTAGAAAAAAGACCCCCTGCGGGTATTTGGGGTGGCTTATGGAGTCTGCCAGAATTTGATGATATAGATGCGGCACATAACTGGTGTTTGGCTAAAAAGATTAGTGCTTATGATCCTCAGATGCTAGACGTTCAGCGCCATACCTTCTCACATTATCATTTAGATTACAAAACACTCTTAATGCGAATAGATAACCCTATAAATTTTGTGATGGAAGCAAATCAGGCGGTCTGGTATAACCCTAAGCAGAAAGATGCGCTGGGTTTGCCTGCGCCTATTAAATTATTATTGCAGCAACATATCGGAGATAACAACAATGGCTAGAATGGTTAATTGCGTAAAATTAGGTATAGAAGCAGAGGGGCTTGATGAAGCACCTTTTCCTGGTGCTAAGGGCTTAGAGATTTTTGAAAATGTTTCTAAGCAAGCTTGGAAAGAATGGCTAGGTAAGCAAACAATGTTAATCAATGAAAATAAATTGGCCAGTTTTGACCCTAAAGCTAGAGAATTTTTAGCTATTGAGCGCACTAAGTTTTTATTTGAAGGCAATAGCGAAATGCCTGAGGGTTATGTGCCACCTAAGGTTTGATTTCTTAGGTCTTATTTGCAGCCTAAAATTTCAGTTTTTTACTGTGATATAAAAGCCTGGGTAAGTTGTGCATGAATTAAGAAAAAGCGCAACTTAGTAGGTAAAGTTATGAAGGCTGATGGCTGAGGAAAGGTCGTTACACTTTCTATTATCCCTAGTTGATAATGGAACGCCATTACGACTGACTAT
>Ga0194037_1001552_pt1 | contig 16420 bp, 16 predicted proteins | sample JunL306m_MetaG_FD_148653 | JGI IMG/M metagenome (GOLD analysis project Ga0194037, IMG submission 148653) | Anoxic zone freshwater microbial communities from boreal shield lake in IISD Experimental Lakes Area, Ontario, Canada - Jun2016-L304-6m | ecosystem: Environmental > Aquatic > Freshwater >...
CAAGAACAAGTCATGGTTCAACCTTGAGCAAGGTAGTTCACAGCATCATCTCAAGCTACCTGTATGACGGTCATGATATGGCCTGGAAGTGGTTTTCCGAGGCGCTTAAAAGCGACATTCAGGATACCCAGGGAGGAACCACACAGGAAGGTATTCACTGCGGTGTCATGGCAGGAACACTTGATACGGTTATCCGCTATTTCGCCGGTATTTCTTTCTACAATGAAAAACTCAATGTGCATCCAAACCTGCCGGCTCAATGGAATAAACTGTCGCTGAGTGTTTGTTTCAGGAATAACCGTTATGCCCTTACTATCGCAAAGAACGATATTATTGTCACCCTGATCGAATCGGAACAAGATGAAGCCCTCGCGTGCATTGCCGGGCACCATCTCACCCTTAAAAAAGGTGAGCCCTATCATTCAGCCTCTGTTTGAAAACCTCTGGGGGGCGAAAGCATGAGAAGCATGCTCCCCCCGGATTTTATTGTTTCTTCTTTATGTTCTTCTTGTTGACCTATTAAACTGCTTATGCGCCTGTCTAACTTTCGATATACTTTACCCAAAACAAAAATAGCTGATGAGCTGGCTTCGCCCAGGGATAAGTGCAAAATGATGGTGCTGAACCGGCGGAGAAAAGATTTTGAACACAAAGTCTTTGATGATATTGTCTCCTATTTTAAAAAAGGAGACTTGCTTGTCTTAAACAACAGCAGGGTTTTTCCTGCCAAGATATTTGGACAGAAAGAAAAAACCGATGCCAAAATCGAAGTGTTTCTGCTGAGGGTACTCAATAAAGAGGCTGGATTGTGGGATGTATTGGTTGATCCTGCGCGAAAAGTAAGGGTAGGAAACAAGATTTACTTCGAGGAGGATGTTGTTGCTGAAGTCGTTGATAACACAACTTCCCGTGGCAGAACGATCAGGTTCCTCAATCCGGATATTGATGTCTTCAGTCTTGTTGAAAGAATCGGCAGCATTCCCCTCCCCCCTTACTTTACTCGCCTGCCAAGGGAGGCTGACAAAGAAAACTACCAGACCGTTTACGCCAGCGAGACCGGAGCCGTTGTTGCTCCAATGGCAGGCTTGCATTTCACCATGCCGATTCTGCAGAAAATCCAGAAGATTGGAGTAAAAATTCTGCCGATAACCCTTCATCCAAGCCTGAGCACCTTCTGCGCCATTGAAGTCGAGGATGTCTCCAAACATAAAATGGACTCTGAATATTTCAATATTCCCTACCAGACGGCCATGGAGATCAATGAAACCAAGGTCAACAAAACAGGACGTGTCTTTGCTGTCGGAACAACAACCCTTCGTGTGCTTGAAGCCAACGCCACAGTTGATGGCAAAATAAAATTTGGAAGAGGCTGGACAGACAAGTTTATCTATCCCCCCTACCAGTTCAAGGTGGTTGATGCTCTCCTCACCAATTTTCAGCAGCCTGAAACCACTCTGCTTATGGCCGTCAGCGCCTTTGCCGAGCACAGGCTTCTGATGGAAGCTTATAAAGCTGCGCTCAAAGAGGATTACCTGTTTCTGGCGTATGGAGATGCCATGTTCATTCATTAAACCCTGAACGATTGACCTCTTCACTATGAATTCCACAGCAATTATTGCTGCAAGCGGTATCGGAAAACGAATGCAGCTCAATGAGGGACAAAGCAAGCAGATGCTTGAAATTGGCGGTTTTCCTGTTATCTACCACACCTTAAAGGCATTTCAAACAGCTTCTTCCATTAAACACTTCTATATCGCGACAAAGGAAGAAAGCAGAACCTTACTTGAAGAGATGGCTGCCGCTGCTGGCTTCAGCAAGCTGAAGGCCATTATCGAAGGAGGAATGGAGCGGCAGGATTCCGTCAACAACTGCATAAAGGCTATTGAACAGGAAAGACGCCTGACGGGTAATATGCCGGACACGATTCTGGTTCATGATGGTGCACGACCGCTCATAACACCTGAAGAGATTGATGAGATTTCGCGTCTCTCAATGCTCTACGGAGCCTGTGTTCCAGCAACCAGACCAAAGGACACGATTAAATATATTAGTGATACTCCGGGTTTTTTCGGAGAAACACTTGACCGCAGCAGGCTTCTCCAGGTACAGACTCCCCAGGGTTTTCGAAGTGCACTCCTGATTCAGGCACATGAACAGGCCGAGCTTGAAGGGTGGTATGCCACTGATGATGCCGCACTGGTTGAACGTTTTTTCCCGGAACAGCTTATCAGGATTTTTGAAACCGGGTACCACAATATCAAGATCACAACTCCAGAGGATATTCCAGTTGCTGATGCGATATTCCGGCAGAGATCTGCTCCGCAAACGTAACACCACAAAAAAGAACAAATAAAACTTGTTCCTTCTTGTTTATTCATAACGCCTGTAGTATATTTTCAGCCGATAAAATGGTGAGGTAGCTCAGTTGGTTAGAGCACAGGATTCATAACCCTGAGGTCGAGGGTTCAACTCCCTCTCTCACCACCATTGAAAAGCGGGTGTAACTCAGTTGGTAGAGTGTTTGCTTCCCAAGCAAAATGTCGCGAGTTCGAATCTCGTCACCCGCTCCATTTCAGTGGATAAAGCCTTACTTACCAAACTCATTTTACTTCATGCTGATTATGACTCCCTCATCAATTTTTTTTAGTCCCGTCAGCGTTGAAGAGATCAACACCACACAGATTATTGACGGCCAGATGGCCCGTCACCTCGGCATTGAAATGACCGAGATCGGCATTGATTACATGACGGCAAAAATGCCCGTCGACCATCGTACCATCCAGCGTATCGGTATTCTGCATGGCGGAGCCTCACTGGCATTGGCTGAAACTGTGGGAAGTATTGCTGCATCCTACTGTGTCGATCGGGAATTATTCTACATTGTCGGACAGGAGATCAATGCCAACCATATTCGTCCGACAATGAGCGGTTTCGTTTACGCAACGGCAACCCCCCTCCATTTGGGAAAAAGCTCACAGGTTTGGGATATAAAGCTGAGAAATGAAGCAGGCAAACTTACCTGTGTCAGCCGTTTTACGGTTGCTGTGTTGAAAAAAACTCCTGCTCTGCAATAAAAGGCTGACACTGCCAGCCTTTATTACAATTGCCTCATTTTTTTACTTCCGCTTTTTTCGGCAAGTCTATTTTCAGATGCAGCTCACGAAGCTGAACAGGAGTGACTTCAGAAGGGGAAGACATCATCAAGTCCTGCGCCTGCTGATTCATTGGGAACGCTATGACCTCGCGAATGTTCAGCTCGTCGCAAAGAATCATGACAAGCCGGTCAAGTCCTGGAGCAATACCTCCATGCGGTGGTGCCCCAAGCTTGAAGGCTTCGATCATGTGGCCAAAGCGCTGGTCAACCTCTTCGCGTGAGTATCCGGCAATACCGAAAGCCTTGTACATGATATCCGGCTTGTGGTTGCGGATAGCGCCGCTGGAGAGTTCAATGCCGTTGCAGACAATATCATACTGATAGGCGAGAATATCGAGCGGAGGCATGGTTTCAAGCGCCTCCATCTCTCCCTGGGGCATGGAGAAGGGATTGTGGGAGAAGTCTATCTTTTTTGCCTCTTCATTGTATTCAAACATTGGAAAATCCACAATCCAGCAGAAAGAGAGTTCATCTTTGTCGAGAGTATAGAGGTCACCAAACCAGGTTCGCATTCCCCCCATGATCTTGCATGTCGATTCCCACTTCCCTGCCCCGAAAAAGACCACATCGCCGGTTTCAAGACCAAGATGATTTTTAAGGATTGCAAGAGCCTCTTCAGAGAGAAACTTGACAACCGGACCTTTCGGGCCCTCTTCCTTGAACTGTATATAGGCAAGACCTCCTGAACCAAGCTCTTTTGCCCGTTTTTCTGCCTTGTCATAAAAGAGCCTTGATTCGTTACCACGTCCCTTGAGAACAAGCGCTTTGACGCAACAGCCTGCACCAGTATTGTTGGCAAAAACCTTGAAGCCTGAATCAACAAAGAGCGGAGTAACGTCCTGGATCTCCAGCGGGATTCTCAAATCAGGCTTGTCAGTGCCAAAACGGTTCATCACCTCTTTATAGCTGATTCTTGGAAAGGGAAACTGCGCAATGCGTTTGTGCGACATGGTACGAGTGAGGTGCTCAATCATCCCCTCAAGAATAATAAAAAGGTCATCCTGCTCGATAAATGCCATCTCCATGTCAAGCTGGTAAAACTCGCCGGGACTGCGGTCAGCCCGGGCATCTTCATCACGAAAACAGGGAGCGATCTGGAAGTAGCGCGGAAATCCAGAAACCATCAAAAGCTGCTTGAACTGCTGGGGAGCCTGGGGCAACGCATAAAATTTACCAGGATGAAGACGGCTGGGAACAAGGAAGTCACGAGCACCTTCGGGTGAGCTTGAGGTGAGAATCGGAGTCTGTATTTCGATAAACTCTTTCTCTTCAAGGTAGCGGCGTATGGCCGCTGTCAGGCGACTGCGAAAAATGATATTTTCATGGATTTTTTCACGACGAAGATCAATAAAACGGTATTTCAGACGAAGTTCCTCTGACGTCTGCACCTCATCGGCCACTGGAAAGGGTAATGAATGGGCGTTACTCTCAATAGTCATCTGACTGACAACCACCTCAATCTCTCCTGATGCCATTCGCGGATTGATGGCTCCTTCAGCCCGACGTACAACAATACCCTCTATGCAGATAACTGACTCAATATGAAGTTGCTCAGCCTTGCAAAAAAGCTGCTGCTGCTCTGGCTGGATAACAAGCTGACTGATCCCGGTATGATCTCTGAGATCAATAAAAATCAGTCCTCCATGGTCCCGTTTTCTGTGAACCCAGCCAGCAAGCCTTACTAGGCTGTGCTCAAGCTTCGGGTTTAAGACACCACAAGTGTGAGAGCGAAACCGGTTGTGTAGAATTTGCTTGCTATCTGCATTACTCATAGAGCGCTATCGTCCTTTAGCATTAAGAAATTAAAATAAACTTAAAACCCTGAATATGGGCAATTTTTAATAATTTATAAAACTTTGGCATGCGCCGGTCAATAGACAAGTTCTCCACCAAACTCCGTGATGAGAAACCTGACAACCTCGTTAGTCTGTGAAAGTTCCTGGAAAAGGGTAAAAACAGTCTTCTCCTTGGTACAGGCATCTTTTTCTGCGTCATAAAGAATGTGAAGCTGGAGCGGTAGTGCATAAAAGTCTGACATTTCCTGCTGAAGAGTGGCCCTCTCCTGCACAAGCTCTTCATAAGAAAACTTTCTGCAACAGGCAATCTCCAGTACCCCGGTCGGACTGCATGAAACCAGCTCGCAGGACTGAAGATGCGTTGCCATAAAGTTATGGGTTTTCCTGGCCAAATGATCCAGAAACTGGTTCCATTCTACCTGCAGTGAAGCAAGATTCACAATTTTCTCAAGAGCTGGATTGCCGGCATCAGAAAGAATTTCTGTCCTGGAAGTCACCCTAAGCGGTTTCGAAGCAGAATTTGATGCAAAACTTGATAGTTTTTTCTGCCATGAACCAAGATCTATATCTTCGGGAGTTGCTGTTTTCTTGGACGGAGAATCGTCCGGATCTGAAACAGGAGGTAACGCCTGGGATTTTACCTTCAGTTTGTGGTCAGGAACTTTTTTTTTTGAGGCGGTGGCACCGTTGCAACTTCAGGAACAGAATGGACAATATCGATCAGCTTCAACAGCGCAAGCTCAAACCGAAATTGATACTCAAACTGGAACTTCAGTTCTTTCTGTGTCTGCAGGATAAAATCGACCATTTGCATGACGGCAAAAGGGGAAAAATTTCCGGCATCCCGCTGATAACGCTCACGGACAGCATCCGGGCGTTCAACAAGACGAGTGGAGGAGAGATTCTGCACCACCAGAAAATTTCGAAGATGTTCGACAAGCTTCTCCAGAAAATCCTGCTCGTCATATCCATTTTTTATGACAAACTGCGCAACATCAAGCATTTTAGAGGGATTACCATCCATAACAGCATCGGTAACATCAAACATGGTGTCGTCATCAATATAGTTCAGCAGATCGGCAACACCCTGATAGCTAATAGCACCATCATGATCATTTTCGGCTGAAAATGCTATAACCTGATCCAGAATACTCTGCGCGTCACGCATTGAGCCCTGAGCCTTGCGCCCGATAAGCTGCAGTGCATCACCCTCAACGGTTATATGCTCGGCATCACAGATAGACTGAAGTTGATTCTGAATATCTTCCAGAGGAATTCGTTTGAAGTTGAAACGCTGACAGCGTGAAGAAATTGTTGCAGGAATCTTGTGAAGTTCCGTGGTAGCAAAAATAAAAATAGCATGAGGTGGCGGCTCTTCAAGAGTTTTCAGAAAGGCATTGAAGGCTGCAATTGAGAGCATGTGCACCTCATCGATGATATAAACTCTGTATCTCCCTTTTTGCGGTCCATACCGGACATTCTCACGAAGCGCACGTATATCGTCAACACTGTTATTGGATGCGGCATCGAACTCGGAAATGTTGAGACTGGTCCCCGAATCAAAGTCACGGCAACTTTCGCACTCGCCACAAGGTTCGGTAACCTGTTGCAGGTATTCAGGGTCATCCATCAGTTTCTGGCAGTTCAGCGCTTTGGCAAAAATTCTTGCCGCTGTGGTCTTGCCTACTCCGCGCAACCCCGAAAAAATGTAACCATGACCAACTCGCCCCATTCGAAGGGAATTCTGAATCGTTCGAGTGACATGCTCCTGCGCAGTAATATCGGAAAATTTTGCAGGCCTGTATTTCCGGGCTATAACCTGATAACTCATGAATGCTGTTGATTACTATCCTCTAACAAGATCGCAAGGGGCATATCCATACTGATTTTCAGGCATTCGACAACTCCCTTGCTGATTGTCTTTAAATGTACGCTATTACTGGCTAAAATCAGCGAACCGTTTTCATCACCGACAAAAGATGGTGGAATAATTGCGTAAAGATCATACAGCGTCAGTGCATAAAGATCGCGGCTGACAGCAAGGTCACCATTTGCCGTAACATGAATCAGATCACTCAACAACAAGATATCAACAATTTTTCTTAACCCTGAAGGATTTACTGAAAGGTCAGACTTCAATATTTTCTTCATATTTGTGGAAGAACAATTTTTTTGACCATTCCAGATAAAACCGAGAACAGAAAGAATCATGGGAACACCCCGCAAAGGATTGAAGGGCTCTACTATACGGTTTGAGGGCATAAGCGCTCCGAGACAAAAAACAAACTCAGCGCCGGTCAACAGAACAAGCCATCCAAGATAAATCCAGAAAAAAAGCATCGGGATAACCGACAATGCGCCATAAATATGCTCAAATGTTGAAAAATTGGAAACATAAAGGGCGAACCATTTCTTTGACAGCTCGAGGAGAATCGCTGCAAGCAGAGCGCCGGAAAAAGCATGAACAAATCTGACCCTGCGGTTTGGAACAAGCATATACAGCAGAAAAAAGGCAAGAATTGAATTGATGAAAGGCAAATACGACAGCAGACGTGTCTTCACTTCAAGCAGGGGTCCTTCTGTAAAGACAGTGTACCAGACATAGGAACTTGCTGCAAGGCTGCTTCCGATAAGTATTGGTCCGAGTGTCAGTACAGTCCAGTAGAGAGTAAAACCCTGTAGTGCCTTGCGGGGAGAGTGTACCTCCCAGATTTCATTCAGGGTATTATCAATTGTTGAGATAAGAGAGAGTGCAATAATAAACAAAAAAACTCCCCCCAACAGAGGAACACTGGTGGTCTTTCCTATGAAATCCGAAAGATAGTGGTTGAGTACAGTTCCAACACCCGGCATGAAATTCTGAACAAGAAAATCCTCAAGAGATCGTTTCAAAGGTGCAAAAACAACAAAAACATTCAGTATAGAAAGAACAACAGCAAGAATTGGTACTATCGAGAGCAACGTCTGAAAAGCCAGAGAACCGGCGCCGAGAAAAATCCTGTCATGAATAAAATTTTTCCAGAAAAACGGTATAAATGCGCGTACATATTCTGTAAAAGTGGTACGGTCACGAACACCCGACTTTTTCAATATCTTTGCCTCCTTTTCTTCCATCACTTCCTTGTTTTACTTCCATGTAGCGTCACAAAGCAAGATAATGCTTTGAAAGACACACTCTCTTTATTTTTCAGGAGAGTACCCGCGTCCGACGGATTTTACCCTGGTCATCAGCAACAATCCAGTCGTAAAAAACAACAACAGTGATGCAAGCGCCACTTTCTGGCTCCCTGCCTGTGAGGATACCAGTCCGAACACAAATGGACCAGCTACAGCCGAAGCCTTTCCGAACGTACCATCATAAAAGCCAAAAAATTCAGTAACATGTTCACGGGGTGTCAGCCGGGTCATCATTGATCGGGAGGCTGCCTGGGATGAGCCCATCGACATGCCGGCAAGCATTCCTGTATAAAAAAACAGCTCTTTACTGTCTGCAAAAATGGCCGCAACAATAACAAAAAACCATATCATAAGAGTAATCACGATGGTTCTTTTCGGTCCGATTTTATCAGTCACAAAGCCGAAAAGAACAGACCCGGCAATGGCTGTCGTCTGCACCAGCATAAAAAAGGCAATCAGCTCGCCTGTTGTAAAGCCAAGAGTGTTTTGTGCATAAATTGATGAGAACGCAATAACAGTTAAAATGGCGTCATTATAAAAAAAATAGGCAAGAAGAAAGCGCGCAAGATCCGGGTAGTTCATGATATGCCGAACCGTATACCTCACCTCCTTAATGGAACGACTGAGTGCGGCAAAAGAGATCGCGGCTCTCTTCTCTTTTTTTTCATCCCGCAGCACAAGAAAAAGTGGTGCAGAAAAGAGTGCAAAAAAAAGGGCTGCCACCAAAATACTTGACTGCACATTCGACACATTTGAAAGGACGATTCCGTTGCTTAACAGCGGCTTTACAAGAAGTAAAATGGAGAGTGCACCCAGATAGCCCATAGCGAAACCATAACCGGAGACTCTGCCGACGCTTTTATCGGAGGCGAGTTCCTTGAGATAGGCGTCATAAAAGACAAGTCCGCCCTCAAACCCCATGTTGGCAAGAATAAAAAGAATAATAGCCATCAAGGCCATTCCTGGCCCGGAGAAGGAGAGCAGGGCCGTAGCAAGAACTGAGGTAAGGGTAAAGACGAAAAGGAAGCGCTTGCGCTTGCCCGAATAATCAGCGGCAGCTCCGAGCACAGGTGATATAACGGCAACAAGAAGCATGGAGAGACTGACGCTGAACCCCCACAAGGCATCTCCGGAAGGTTCACCCTTACAGATCACGTTTTTAAAATAAAGGGGAAAGACAAACGTGACCATCATCACGCTGAAAGAAGTGTTCGCAAAATCAAAAAGCAACCAGAAAAAAACTTTATATTTCTGCATATCTAGCAAAAACCCTTTACACACAGGCAATATGACGGAAAAGCGACTCAAAAAGCCCTCTTCCGTCAAGTGAACCGAGCCGCTTTTCACTGGCCCTTTCCGGATGAGGCATCAGGCCGAGCACGTTCCCCTGCCGGTTGATAATGCCGGCAATATTCTTCAGTGAACCATTCGGATTGGATTCTTCAGTCACCAGGCCTTGCGCGTCGGAGTACTTGAAAACAATCTGGTCATGCTCTTCAAGGCTTTCGATTACTTCCGGCGGGGCAAAGTAGTTGCCCTCACCATGCGCAATGGGTATACTGAGTATCTCATCCTCTTTATACAGACTGGTAAAAATCGTTGCACGGTTCACCGCCTTGACAGTGGTCTGGCAGCAGAGAAATTTTTTATCCCGGTTTCGGGAAAGAGATCCATCAAGCAGTCCACTTTCCAACAGCACCTGAAATCCGTTGCAGATGCCAAGCACCGGAAATCCTTTGTCTGCAAAATCGATAACCTCCTGCATGATTGGAGAAAAACGTGCAATTGAGCCAGCTCTAAGATAATCGCCATAGGAAAATCCACCGGGCAGTATGATCGCCTTTGCCCCCTGGAGATCGTGGTCATTATGCCAGAGCATTACCGGTTTTATGCCACTGAATGATGCTACTGCATATTCAGTGTCGTGATCACAATTTGAACCCGGAAAGACAACAACCCCAACGATTATTTCAGACATAAAAGCACCTTGTTAATTGTCGAGAGCGTTATTGACAGAAGCCCCGCAGCACTCGATTATTTGATATGTTCCAGTTCCAGAGAATAATTTTCCATGACCGGATTCGATAACAACTTTCTGGAGATCTCACTGCCGATGCGTTCGGCCTCAACTATCTCCTCCTCATTGATTGTCACCTCTATATATTTGCCAATTCTGGTGGATTCTACAGTACGATATCCCAGGTTTTTCAGGGCATGATCGACTGCTTTACCCTGCACATCAAGAATTGACTGGCGCAGGGTAACCTTTATTTTTGCGAGATATGGCATTATCACGAATGATGGATGAATAAAAAAAATCAGGCCTGCCACTGACGACGCCACAGCAGAGTGATTGACCTCACAATACCGAGCAGAATATACAACAACATGGCAAGAAAAAAAGCTTTCGAGTGAAAGAGAAGCACGCAGAACATGGCAGTGATGTAGAGCGCCATCTGTACAGGCTGCCGTCTGAAAGAGTCAACTGTTGGCTTGGGCAAGGCATCATAGTTTACCTTGCTGACCATCAGAAGGGCAAGAAAGGTTGAAAGCCCAGCCAGAACAATCTGCATTGATGCGACAGGAAATACCGAATCACCACTCATCCAGAGCACAAAACCGACAATAGTCAACGCCTGTGCCGGCGTCGGAAGACCGGAAAAGGACTCTTTTTCATATCCAATCATGCTGATATTAAACCGGGCAAGCCTCAGGCCACTCCCGATCATCAGCAGTGAGCTGACACAAATACCCGTCATGCCAGGCAACCCTTCAAGACCAAACTTGTAGACCAGATAGGCCGGAGCTGCACCGAAAGAGACAAGATCGGAAAGAGAATCAAGCTCAACGCCAAAATCAGAGGTGCCATTGGTTACCCTGGCCACAAAGCCGTCTATCGTATCAAAAAATGAGGCAAGAATAATAAACCAGCATGCCGCCACAAAACTCCCCTCTCCCGACATGACTATAGAGATATAGCCGGAGACCATGTTCATTACCGTAAAAACAGAGGGGACGAACGAGCGAGACACAACAGGAAAGCGCAATGAACGCTCTTTTGAACCATTTTTCAGAAAAGGAGGATAGCGTTTATGGCCGCCCTGTTTACCGACATCATTCATTGATTTGAGGGATATCCTGTTATTATCCGTTTTTTATAATTAACTTTCAGTATAACGAATTTTATAGTTTTTTTAGAATCGCGATAAATCCTGCCCAAGGATAAAAAAAGCAGCTATTGGTAACTGATTTCCAAAGACTGGTGAGGGAAATTGAAAATTTAACCTCTGACAAGGCTCAATAACTTTCATCAACCGAAGGAAAAGTCCCCTGCCTGACATCTCCGACATACTTCCTGGCAGCCTGTTCAATAACCGTATTCAAATCGGCATACTGCCTGACAAAACGAGGATGAAACTCCCTGTTGAGGCCAAGAATATCATTGATGACCAGCACCTGGCCATCGCATTCAACCCCGGCACCAATACCAATAGTCGGAATAGTGAGAGAACGGGTAACCTCGGCGGCCAATGAGGAGGGAATTTTTTCAAGCACAATAGCAAACGCCCCCGCCTGTTCGAGAATTCTGGCATCTTCAAGAAGCTGTTCGGCTTCCCTCTCCTCCTGGGCCCGAACCCGGTAACTCCCGTACTTGTAGATAGATTGCGGCATGAGACCGAGATGGCCCATAACAGGAATCCCTACATCGGTAATTCTCTTGACGGTCTCAGCAATAACTCTGCCGCCCTCCAGCTTTACTGCGTCACACTCATGCTCTTTCATTATCTTTCCGGCATTGCGTAATGCCTCCTCTCCTGAAAGCTGGTAACTCATAAACGGCATATCGGTTACCACCATTGCCCGACCACTCTCGGCATGAACACCCCTCACCACAGCCTTTGCATGATAGATCATCTCCTCAATCGTGATCGGCAAGGTCGTACTGTGTCCGGAAAAGACATTGCTTGCAGAATCCCCGACAAGAAGAACATCAACACCTGCCCGATCGAGAATTCGTGCCATGGTATAATCATAAGCGGTCAGCATTGATATTTTTTCGCCATTCTGTTTCATGTCAAGCAACCGTCTTGTTGTGACATGGGCACTTTTCTGCTGAATGCTTCTGTTCATAGTATTTAACCTTTTAATAAATTGACTTGTTGTAAAACCAATATTCGTAACCTATGCTATAAGCTCTGACAATTCGTCAGGCTGAAGCTCCACAGCTTCAACACCGTGCAGCTTTCCGAGAGCGCTCCGCATGAGTTCCACAAGATGGGAGTATTCTGGAATGTAGCCGACAATCTCTTCAAGTGAAGTGGTTTTTCGCTCCATTTCATTCCTTATCTCCTCAAAAACCTCCCCATCTGCCAAAGCAATAAAGGTACAAAGTTCTTTATGGCGTGATGAGAGTGGAAGTGATCCATGCTGCAAAAGAATATTACGGGTTCTCCGCTGTGCTGATCCAACCAATTTCCGGCCTTCTACCTGAAGCTCATACCTGGCAGATGCGGTAAAACAACTCACAGCTACTGGAGCCCCTCCTCCCTGCGGGCGTGCAAGAGTCGAACGACAGAACTCCGCATGAATACCAAGACTTTCAAGAGCAAGCTTGATCACTTCATGAACCATCCGGTAGAGGTCAGAATTCTGCTCGGATGACTCAGTAAAAAAACTGTAGGTAAATTCTTCGGCATGAAAAACGGCTCGACCTCCGGTAGGCCTTCTGACCACATCGATCCCTGCTGCGCGGCATTTATCACTGTCAATACCAGAAACATCCTGATTGTATCCCAGGGTAACCGCATAAGGGCGCCAAGCATAAAACCGCCAGAGACAACTGTCTCGGCCAAAACGATTCTGAAACCGGCCATCAAGGAAGGAGGCCATCAGGTGCCGGTCTACCTCCATATTTTCTTCCCCGGTATGAAAACCGGAATCCAGGCAATAAACCCTGGAAAAAAGAGTGTTCATCATTGCAAATTTCGATCAAGATAGTTGAAAAGGATTTTGCAACAAAAAAAGTGTACGGAAATGTTCTCCGAGACCGGTATTTTCCTGAAAAACGAACAACTTATTCAACTGTCACAAAAGCATCTGATGTCACCGATTACTGTTGCTCTCATTTTTGGAGGCCGGTCTGCCGAACACGAGATATCTGTTATATCTGCTCAATCAATTGCGGCCAACATCGACACTGAACGCTTCAGGGTCATTCCGATCTATATCACGCATGATGGAAACTGGCTTTTCCAGGGCATTGCAAGCGACATACTGAATCTTAATCTCTCTGCCCTTTTAAGAACCTCTTCACTTGAAGCCGCAACAGCAAGACTTCGTGATATGGTTGAGCAGAACAATCAAAAACTTTTTGATCTTGATTTCAGAGCGGCAGGAATCGAAGCGGCTTTTCTCGCGCTTCATGGAAGTTATGGTGAAGACGGGCGCATCCAGGGTTTTCTGGATACCTGCGGAATTCCGTATACAGGATGTGGCGTCCTCTCCTCAGCCCTCACCATGGACAAGGCTCTCACCAAACTGTGTGTTGCCGCTGCAGGACTTGCTGTCGCGCCCTCCATAACACTTTTCAGCTCTGATTATCAGGCAGATCCTGAAACCACTCACTCCCTGATTGAAAAGCACTTTGCATACCCGTTTTTTATTAAACCAGCCAATCTCGGCTCTTCGATAGGAATCTCGAAAGTGCATCACAGCGGAGAACTTGCGCAAGCTCTTCAACATGCCTGCTCACTTGACTGGAAGGTTCTGGTCGAAAAAACAATCAAGGGAAAGGAAATTGAAATTGCAGTGCTGGGCAATGAGCAACCGCAAGCCTCGGTATGCGGTGAAATTGAGCCCGGCAAGGAGTTCTATGATTATCAGGATAAATACATTTTCGATACCGCAAAGTATTATATACCAGCACGCATCTCAACAGGCCTTCAGGAAAAAGTCAGAGCTGCTGCACTCACGGCATACAAGGCACTTGGATGCCGGGGCATGTCAAGAGTTGATTTTTTTGTTGATGAAGAGAGTGGAGAGATCGTCCTGAACGAGGTCAATACCATTCCTGGATTCACCAATATCAGTATGTACCCAAGACTCATGGAGGCTGTCGGTATCCCTTTTCAGGAACTTACAGGGCGTCTGATTGAGCTCGCACTGGAAACGAAACGTCTGTGATGATGAACCCGTACCTTTTTTTTGCAGAAGTTTCACTTGACATATCAAGAAAAGAGTTCCGATCAGGTCTTGATAAGCTCGACTCATTTTCAGGCCTGTTTCCGAACTCATATCTTTTTCATCAACTCTATGCAAAAGCACTTCTGGGGCTCAATCAATGTGCTCTGGCTGCTGAATATCTCCGAAAATGTTGCACTATAGCCCCGGCGAACGAGGTTGCATGGAAAGATCTCGCTGACCTTCAAAGTTCAAAAGGAGAGCTGCCAAACACCCCGTCAGCAATGTTTGACCCTGTCACTGATGAGCTTGAACAGCTTTCAGCAGCGCTGATGAACTTTGAACGGGTAAAAACATCTGAAAACGCTGATCCGACCTCAATCCTTGAACAGAAACTGCCTTTTTCTGATGACACGACTATTGCTGTACCAACTGAAAGTCTGGCGAATCTTTTCACTGAGCAAGGCGCTTTCAAAAAAGCTATAAAAATCTATACCCATCTCATCCAGCTTAAACCCCAGAACGCTGAATTATATCAGCTACAGATAGATTTGCTCCTTGAACGGCTTTAAACGCCAGACAAAATGAGACTCTATGCAATGAAACGATTTAGCCGATCCGCACATTGTAGAATAACGTATATTGCCTGAATTATAAATGTCAGTAATTGACACTCTAAACGGTTAGCTCGAGTATCTTGGTTTCCAGACTTTTATTATCACTTTTTATTGTTGCGTATTTTCTCGCTTGCCCCTTGACTGGTCGGAGCGCGGAAATTGTTGAAAAAAAACTCTCTCTTGCCGATTGCATTGAGATAGCACTGAAAAACGCAACTTCAGCAAAAAAGGCTGAATACAACATCAAACTGCAGGGTGCCGATGTCCTGAGAAGTTACGGCAACTTTCTTCCCCGGCTTTCTGTATCAGCGGGCTATGTTCCCTATAGCCTCAGTCGAAGCTATACAACGAATTCTCAATACTACCCTGGCACACCACAAAAAATCAAGGCAGAAAACGGATCGGTTAATTTTACCCTGACAACATCCCTTAACCTCTTTAACGGCTTTCACGATTACGCAGCACTGCAATCATCTCTCGACAATAAACAGGCCGCCCGCTACACCTTTTCAAGGGCGCTTGAGAATGTTGCCTACGATGTCACCCAGGCTTATTATCAGGTACTGCTGAATCATGAACTTCTTGATATTTCACGAGAAAATCTTCTGGCCGCGCAGGATCAACTGACCCTTACTGACCGTCAGTTCCAGGTAGGACTTAAATCAATGATCGACCGATACCAGCAACAGGCTGATGTTGCTGAAAGCCAGCTTTCAGTCATCAAGGCAGAGACCCGCTGGCAGCAGAGCATGCTGGAGCTGCTGCGCCGTCTGCAGACAGATCCGGGAACAAAAATCACCCTTGAATCATCACTTGATGACCTAAAAACTGTGGCTTACGTAAAGCCTGATATCGACAGCCTTTCTGCCATCGCCCTGAACCGGCGGAACGATCTTAAGAGCAAAGAACTTGAGTCAAGGGGTGCAAAATGGCAGATTACCGGGGCACAGGCCCAGTGGTACCCAAGCCTTGACCTTAAATTCAACGCAAGCACTGCAGGAACTGAATACTTGCGCCAAACATACAACGGATCAACAACAGAATACTCCTATCCCCCACTTTCAGATCAGCTTGGAAATTCCATCGGTTATTCTGTTGCACTGAACATGAATTGGGCACTTTTTGACGGATTTCAGACCCGCTATACTGTTGAATCAGCAAAAATTAACCAGATGAACAAGTTGCTGGATGTTGCTGATCTGAAAAGAAATATCGCAATTGATCTTCAGCAGGCTGCAGGCGAGTATTCATCTGCCTTCAGGCAGATTGAAACTGCAAGGGTGAGTCTGAAGGCTGCACACTCTGCCTTTGAGGGCATCAAGAAAAAATATGAACTCGGAGCAGCAAACTTTATTGAGCTCAGCACCGGCCGCGCCACTCTTTTCAATGCCCGCTCAACTCTTTCACAGGCAACCTATAATCTGGCACTTCAAAAAAATGTCCTTGACTTCACAACGGGCATTGTACCACTACCATAGCAACCAGAATCCAGTATA
>Ga0194037_1001553_pt1 | contig 16415 bp, 2 predicted proteins | sample JunL306m_MetaG_FD_148653 | JGI IMG/M metagenome (GOLD analysis project Ga0194037, IMG submission 148653) | Anoxic zone freshwater microbial communities from boreal shield lake in IISD Experimental Lakes Area, Ontario, Canada - Jun2016-L304-6m | ecosystem: Environmental > Aquatic > Freshwater >...
CTCTTATGAAGAGACAATCGGAAAAATGAAGAAAGGAGAAAAGACTTGGACCGAATAGGATAATAAAAATAGTTGTACAGTAAGAAGTTATTGTTTAAAACGAATTGGTAAAGAACAAAAGGTATAAGTTGGGCTAAGAAATGGCTTGAATATATAATTAAGATTGGGGTTATTTAGAACAAATTATTTAGGTAAAGGAAAGCCAAAAGGGTTCAAAAATTATGTTTCAACACAAAAAATGTGTAATCGAAATCAATAATTCAATATTGGATTTAATTTATTTTTTGGATATTTTGAACTAAGAATATTGGCTTTCAAAAATACCCATAAAGGGGTATTTTATGTATTGCAATCCATCTTATTTTTGTATTTGATATTAATAAAATTGTAATACAGATATATTTGAAAATGACTGTTAAAAATGAGCATTAAATAAAGACTAAAGTATTATTTTTCTCACGATTTTGTGTAAATAGAGACTGTTATTAATTACGCTTTTCTTAAATGTCTGATGGATTTATAATATAATTATTTAACTTTTTTGCTTTTGTTTATTTGAGTGTTGATAATGCTTATTCTTTTGAAAGTCCATAGAATTGTATTTTTTACTAAATTTGAGTTACTGATTTAAGAATTTTGATTTCTCGAAGATTGGTGAATAATATAATTCAAGTCAAAAAGTACTATTATAAAATATTTATTACAGATTGAGCCTTTAAAGGTATTGATAAAATATTTTATTTCCTTGTACTTCGATAAAATCAGTTTGACAGTTTTGAAAAATTTCGAAAAAAATAGCATCATTTCGTTAGTTTATCTAATGACAAAAAAACTTGAGAAACTCTTGTTGCTATCTAGAGTGTCATTTGTACTGTATTATTAGGAGAAGTACAATTTTAGAACAAACAATTGGGAGGTACTAATTTTAAAGTGAATCGTGATTTTGGGAATTATAGTGTGCTAGTTTCTTCTTACAAGATTTGGGTAGAATGATTATTATTTTAGGGAATCAAATTAAAAAATAAATAAACAAACAAATAAGAACAAATATGAAAAAAGTAGTCTATTCTCTTTTTGCCGTTGCAACAATTTTTGCGACGACTGCCTTACATGCAACAGTACGAACTGTAAGTAACGACCCTAATTCGCCGGGGCAATATACTGATCTGCCTACAGCGGTAGCTGCTGCAAATGCAGGTGATACATTACTAGTTAGTGGGGGTAGTCTTTATAGTGATATTACCTTGACAAAACGATTAATTATTCTAGGCACGGGCTATAACCCGTATAAAGATTTTTCAGCAACGGTAACCCAAATAAACAACGTAACCTTTAACGACGGCAGTGATGGTTCTGTAATGCAAGGGTTTGTAATAAATTATACTGTTAATAGCTCGGGAAATGGTGTAAATAATATTGTAGTAAAAAGAAATAAATTTACATATTATTCTAGTTGTTTAGTATGCTATGGAAATAGTTGGTTAATTAGTGAAAATTATTTTTCTGGCACACAAAGAACTTGGGGTGATGCAATAACAATTAATGGAAGTTCATATCTTGTTCAAAACAACTTGTTTGTTGGAGCACCTCAAATTACAAATCAAGCGACAAATTATAATACCCTTTTTGTGAATAATACGTTTTTAATCTGTAATGACCCTAGCTTCTATTCTCCCAAATTGGCTTTATACAATGCATTGATCGCAAATAATATTTTTTATGGCACTAATGGCGATATGAATGAAAGTTTTGGTGTAGGTACCGGGAATACAATTACTGATAACGTTGTTTATAATAATAGCTACAGTAATCCTTTGAATGTTTCTGCAGGTATAAATCAAGGGGTTGGAAACAAATATTCTATTGATCCTAAGTTTACTAATTTAGTGACAACTACAGGAGGATTTGGTCCTTACAATATAACAACAACCTATGCTATTCCTTTATCTTCTAATCTTCAACTGCTACCTACTTCAACTGTAAAAACAGGTGGAACTGATGGAAAGGAATTGGGTATTTATGGAGGGAGCACACCTGCACAAAATCCATTGACAGGTAGCCCTGCCATACCACAAATAAACTCAATGATGTTGAATAATCTAACTGTGGCGCCGGGTGGTACTTTGAGTGTGACATTGAAGGCAAAGGAGGGAAACTAAACTTAGGAAGTTGTTAGTAATAAGTTGCAGGTAATAAGTAGAAAAGACATTGCAATATTCTGTAAGGTGCTCTATTTATTCTGACTAAATATTTTAATTTATAAATCTTTAATAACAATAATAATAATAAACAAACAATGAAAAAAATAGTAACAAGCTTGGTGATACTTGCAATTGGAATTGCATCGATACAAAATTCAAATGCGACTATACGTCGGGTATTTTATTGGGGTTCTCCTACTTCTTTAGATTACTCAACTATTCAAGCCGCACATGATGCAGCAATTGCAGGTGATACCATTTATGTTTATCCTAATACACAAAATAATGAGATCACGATTACTAAGAGAATTGTTTTACTAGGAAACGGATACAATTTTAGCTCTCCTGATAGTGCAAATAATAATTTACAGACATTTGTAGGGCAGACTTCCAATGTGAGTGCAATACATTTAAATGAAGGTAGCGATTCTTCTGTGATTTCAGGTTTACTCATGGTAGGAGGGGTGATGATAAGAAGCAATAAGAACATCATTAAAAGATGCTGGTTTAGTAGTGAATATACAAATATTCATCTAGAAGGTACTACTACAGGAAACAGTATAGTTGAAAATTTTTTTGCTAATAACAATACTATTTATTGTAATTATTATGATAACTCACAATCAACTAATAATCTTTTAATTTCAAATAATATTTTTAGAAATGGGTATTCGAATGCTGGTGTAACCCAAAATGGTACTGGATTAACTGGTCAAATCTCTAATAATATATTTGGCGATTCAATTTATATCAAAGGGTGGTCAAACCAGCCATGGAACAGTTGTTCTATAAATCTAACTAATGCAACAGTCCTAATCCAAAATAATATCAGTTATGGATTGAATCTTACTCAAACAAACGCAATTGTACGCAACAATATTGGTTGGGGGACAGAGTGGCCGAGTGGAAACTTTAATAAACAGAATATTTCTCAAGCAAGTCTTTTCACTTTGTTGAGTACTGATTCTCCTGATAAGCGTTTTACCTTAAAGTCGGGCAGTCCTGCAAAATTAGCAGGCAGTGGAGGTATAGATTGTGGTGTATTCGCAGGTACTTATCCTTATGTACTGAGTGGGATACCTGCCACACCTACAATATATAATATTTCTGGACCTGCAAATAATCAAGTCACAGGAGGTAATTTGACGATTACTATTAGTACAAAGAGCAATAATTAGCATATCTGTATCAGGATTTCTATAGAAAAGGATTGGCAAATAGTGTGAAATGAAGGGGTTCCTGTTTCTTATTTATGTGACTTCTAGAAAAAACGAAAGGCTACCACATAGGCACAATAGCCACATAGAAAAGACATAGTTTTTGTCTGTTTTATTGAATAATAGGGAAAAGAGGGATACTATTTCGTAGCATTAGGTAGAATTTTTTCGAAATGAATTTAAAGTAGTGGCTAAGACAAATGATTTTTATGTTTTATGCAGATGCAAGGGACTTGTAATATTCATTTCACAAATTGAGTTATTAAAAAAGTGTCTTTGGTGTTTATAGATTTGCAGTCATCCCGAAGGGAACTAACCGGAAATGAACAGAAATGCTTTTTGTAATATGTTCATTATGGAATTCTGTTAGATTCCTACGGAATGACAGCGAGATACGGAACGCTTAGATTTTGCAACTTTCAAAAAGTTGCCAAATCGTTACTACTTCCCGCACTTCATTACCATTTAAGACTGTTATGAAAGATGGAATATTTGAAATGATTCCGAGTTAGTAGCGAATATCGGAGATGTAATTGTAAGATTTACAAATTGTAATGACTTATATATCACAAAAGACAGATAGGAAATAGAATTTTTCTTAGGTAAAAACCCTTTCAACGCATGTTGGGTTTTTGAATTTAAAATATTGGTAGGGATAAAACCCTATAATGAATACAATCTTCATTTTTAATGAAAAAAAATATGTTCAAAATTGTAAAAAAAACTGCAATTGTAAAAGGAATGATTTTCCTATTCATTTGTCTGTCTTCTATATTGATTACTAATGCCCAAAATATTACAAACGTAGAATATTACATTGACAATGATCCTGGTTATGGTAAGGCAACATCCGTTTCAGTAACGGCCGCTGCTACTATTTCGAATCTGAGTATAACTATTCCTACAGTCACTATAACTAATTTGTCTGAAGGGGTTCATGTGATGGGAATAAGAAGTAAGGATGGCAACAAGGTTTGGAGTATGGATGCGAAATATATTTTTCTGAAACCTTATACAACTGGAATTACCACCACAGCTCCTAACTTATCGAGAATTGAGTATTATATTGATTCGGATCCAGGCTATGGAAAAGGAACTTCAATAAGTTTCACCGCTGGAAATTTGGCAAATACTACTGCCTCAATACCTATTTCTACCCTTTCGCAAGGGGTGCATTTAGTAGGAATTCGATCGAAAGATGCAAACGGTTCATGGAGTTTGGATTGTAAGTATCTTTTTCTAAATCCCTATACAACAGGTATTGCAGGAAGTGCGCCTAATTTGACTTCTATTGAATATTACATAGATACTGACCCTGGATATGGAAAGGGTACAAGCATTAGCTTTACTGCAGGAACGGCTGCGACTAGTACTTTCTCAATACCTATTTCTAAATTGGAAGGAGTACATATTGTGGGCGTACGAGTAAAAGATGCTAATGGGGCATGGGGTATGGACAATAAATATTTATTTACCACACCTTATACAAGAGATACAGCAACTACTGTACAAGCATTATCAAGAGTGGAGTACTACATTGATGCCGACCCTGGTTATGGTAAAGGTACTAGCATCAGTTTTCCTTCGGGAAGTAAATCAATGACAAGCAATATCGTAATACCCACTAATTCCTTAACTCAACGAACTTATAAAATTGGGGTAAGAAGTATGAATGCAAAGGGCGTGTGGAGCTTGGATAATGTATATACCTATACCAATCCTGTAAATATTGATACATTGCCAGTCATCCCATCAAAACTTATTGCAGGAGAATATTTTATTGATAAAGATCCTGGTCAGGGGTATGGTTCGGTCATTAGTATCACAAAAGCGGATAGTCTTTCTTTGACACAAAACCTAAAAGTTCCAGATACCATTTCTAATGGATTTCATCAGTTATTTGTCCGATATAAAGACAGTTTAAACAAATGGAGTATTGCCGAGCAAAGAGCTTTTTTTGTAAATAAGAATAGCAATAGTACTACATCGTTAGCAAAGCTGATTGCAGGAGAATACTTCATAGATTTAGATCCCGGAGTTGGAAAGGGCACTTCAATTAGTGTTACCAAATGTGATAGTCTTTCTGTCACACAGAACCTGAAAATTCCTGATACCCTGACTAGTGGGTTTCATCAATTATTTATTCGTTATAAAGACAGTCTAAGCAATTGGAGTATTGCAGAACAACGAGCGTTTTATGTAAATGGTAGTAGCAATAGTACCCTTACACCATCAAAACTGGTTGCAGGCGAGTATTTTATAGACAAAGATCCAGGGGTTGGAAAGGCAACTTCAATTAGCGTTACAAAATGCGATAGCCTTTCATTGACTCAAAACTTTTTAGTATCTGATACACTCTCAAGTGGTTTTCATCAGTTATTTGTTCGATACAAAGACAGTTCAAATATTTGGGGTATTGCAGAGCAAAGAGCGTTTTATGTAGATAAAAACATGCTAATAAATGCCAATGCACCGTCTAAATTATTGACGGGTGAGTATATGGTAAATGTGGATAATGGTGTAGGAACAGGTACTGCTTTTAGCTATACTATGGCAGATAGTATCAACCAAACATTTAATTTTCAGGTGCCTTCTACCCTAAAAGTAGGGGCAAATATATTGAACGTGAGGGTGAAAGATTCTACGGGAAGATGGAGTATAGCTGCGGCACTGCCTTTTACAGTAGTCTGTAAACCAACATTAGGCAACGATACCACGGCATCCATCTGTTCGGGTAAGGCCGCAAATATCACAGCCTTGTATAATTATAAGGGTTATGCTAGCTACAATTGGAATGTTGCCCGTCCTGATAGTATTACAAATACAGGAATCTATCAGTTGATTGTAACTAGTTCTTTAGGTTGTAAGGATACCGCTTTAGTTACCGTATTAAAATCAACAAAGCCGAATATTGGCAATGACACGAGTGTATATGTGAGTGCAGGTTCGAGTAGGTCGCTGATTGGTTTGTATAATACCACAGGTTATAGTTCGATTGCTTGGAGTGTTGCTGACCCTACTGTGGTATCGGTTGGTAATTATTCCTTATTTGTAATTGATAAAAATGGTTGTGCTGATACCGCTGTAGTGAGTGTCAGATTATCTCCAACATCCCCTACAATCACTTCCTTTACGCCACAGACTACTTATTCGGGTAGTACGGTAACTATTAAGGGGGCTAATTTACTAAACGTAAATTCGGTTAGTTTTGGAGGGGTAGCTGCCAATTCATTTAAGGTGGTTGATGCCAATACTATCACAGCAGTGGTTGCAATAAACAGTGTTTCAGGAAATGTTACAGTCAGTGCACCTGCAGGAACGGCTAGTTTGAGTGGATTCAAATATTGTACTTTAGTTACTCCAACTATTTCTATAAATACAACTGCCACTTCAATTTGTGCAGGTTCGAGTGTTACTTTTTCTTCTGTAATAACAAATGGAGGAAGTGCCCCAATTTATCAATGGTATAAGAATAGTACTTTGATAGGAGGAGCTACCCTAAATTCTTTAGTCATTAATTCATTAACTAATCATGATACGATTAAGTGTTTATTAACAGGAAATAACGATTGTCAGACTGCTGCTACCGTATTGAGTAATAGTATTGTAATGACTGTAACGGCTACTGTTTCTCCGAGTGTGACTATCAGTTCATCTAATTTGAGTATTTGCAAGGGCAATAATGTAACATTTACAGCAACACCAATTAATGGTGGAACTAGTCCAACCTATCAATGGAAATTAAACAATGGAGTAGTGGTCAATAATTCAACCAATACTTTCAGTAGCACCTCATTAAATAATAATGATTCGGTAAGATGTATTTTAACAAGTAATGCCACCTGTACCGTGAATGCAACTGCAACAAGTAATAAAATTGTAGAGGCTGTATTTGGTAATCAACCGGTTTCGGAATCTGTTTCATTGAATGGATGTAAAACGGTAACTTATAAGGGCAAGGTATATTCAATAACCACTACATTGAAAGATACACTTAAAAGTGTGGGTGGTTGTGATAGTGTTTATAAGACGACTTCAATTATTGTTTATAATCTAACTCCAATTACAGTTAATAAGAGTTTGATTAGCTGTAATAGTTTGGTTTATAATGGCAAGACCTATACTAGCTCAACTAGTTTCATAGACACATTAAAAAATGTAGCAGGATGTGACAGTATCTATCAAAATGTGTCCATTTCAATTACTAAAATATTACCTACTTCTGTGAGTACCACTATGAATGGATGTAACTCTCTCACATTTAATGGGGTTACTTATATCAATTCAACCATCGTAAAAGATACGGTAAGGAGTGCCCTTGGGTGTGATAGTATTTACAGGACTACTACAATTGTAATTAAGAAAATAATTGCAAAGACTATTCAGAACAATTATAGCAATTGTAATAGTTATTCATTTAAGGGAACAAATTATACGACTTCAACTATTTTACGTGATACCATTAGAACAAATGAAGGGTGTGATAGTATTTATAATGTAGCTAATATCATTATTTATAACTTAACGCCGGTTGTTCAGAAGATTGATATGAGTGATTGTAAGAGTGTCATCTATAGGGGTACGACTTATACCAAATCAACTACAAAATATGACACCTTAAAAAGTGTTAATGGATGTGACAGTGTGTATTTGGTGGCAAATATTACCATTAATTCCTGTTCTGACATAACAGTTTCTAATATTATTTCTGCAACAGACTCAATCGCTCCTTTAGGTTTATTGTCTGTAAATTGGCAAGTGAAAAATATTGGAGAGAATATTACGGGAGCAGGATGGAGTGAAAATGTGTATTTGAATGATGGAAAAGGAGATACAATATTTATCGGAAAGGCTTATTATAATTCAGTATTGGATAGTGGTAAATCGGTTCAAAGGCAAGCAAGCTTTACGGCACCTCAGGCATTAGGTATTAATGGATGGGTAAATGTATTGGTGAAACTTGTGCCGAATGTTGGATTGCTAGAGGCTGTTTCAGCATTAAGTAATAATTCAGGACAATCTGCAAAAAGCGTTTATGTTAAAAGTTCATTGGCTTTAAATCCTGATTTATCCATATTGTCAGAAGCAGATTCTACACTTATTTCTTGTTTGATTTCAAGAAGTGGTAGTTGGTCAACAGCAGAGACCTTTAAAATAAGTACTAATAATGCAAGTCGTTTAAGATTGCCTGATTCAGTGACAATTCCTGTGGGTAGTTCGGGTGCTGTTTTTTACATAAAAACTATTGATAATAAAGTCTTAAATACTGATTCGACTGTTTCAATAAAGATTACAGGAACAGGATACTCTACTTTGATTGACACTTTTACAATCATAGATGATGAAATTCCTGCTTTGTCCATACAAAGCTCTAAGACACAAATAGTCGAAGGAGATACAGCTACAATAACAATAGAGAGACAATTAATTACAAATAGGCCTTTAAATGTTTATTTGGCATGTAGTCAAAATTCGCTTTTTGCATTCAATGAAAGTGTGATTATCCCTGCTAATGAAAAATCCGTAAAGGTTATTATCACAGCAATTGACAATGAAGTTCCAAATTTATCAAAGACAGCATCCTTTGCTGCGAGTGCTTTTGGGTATTCAAATGCAACAAATACCGTAACTATCAATGACAATGATATTCCGGTAATTACCTTGTCTATTAAGCCTGATACGGTTTCTGAATCTGCAGGCTATCAGGCAGCTATAGCGACTATACACCGTCAGGGAAGTACAAAAAATTCATTGACTGTACAATTGTCTGACAATTCTGTAAAGAATGATTTGTTCTATTCCAATTCTATAGTAACCTTCAATGTTGGGGAGGCTGATAAGCAAATAAATGTGGGGGTAACAGACAATGCATTGGTTGATGGGAATAGGGATGTGTTGATTTCAGCCGCTGTTTCTATTCCTGAATGCAACTGTAAGGCTTCCGGAACTAACGGCACGGCAATGTCTAAAATAACTATTTTGGATGATGATGCGGCTTCTTTGAAAATAGTAGTTACACAAGGTACTTTGCCTGAGGGTGTTACAGGTGCGGCGAATTTGGTTATCTCACGTAATACTTCCGTACTTCATCCACTTACTGTAACCTTATCTAGTAACCGAGATACGGAGCTTGTATATGTAAAAACAGTTATTATTCCTGCGGGAAGTGTCTCTGTTAGTATTCCTATTTCAGCATTGAGTAATGCGACAACTGACGGAGATAGAATGGTCACATTTACTGCACTTTCAGCAGGATTTGGGCGAGGCATTTGTTGGGCATTGATTTCTGATAGAACCTTACCTGATGCCGTTATTTCTGTAATGCCTTATCAAAAGGATTCAGCTTTAGCTAATGGTACCAAGCAAACGCAGATTGTAATAAAAAATAATGGAGTTGCCAATATGCCTGCGGGAGTTTATGTTGATTTGTATCTCACTAATCAAGATCAAATTGGCAGTGATAGAACCTATTTATCGACTATTACAACGTCTAAGTTGTTAACTTCTAATAGTAGCGATACTTTATCAACGACTTTAGCATTACCAAATTGGGTGGGGCAATACTATATTTCTGCTGAAATTAATGCAAGTGGAACGGTATCTGAATTGAGCTATTTGAATAATATTTCGCAAAAAGTGTCCTTGTATCTGAAACCCCGTTATACAATATCTGGAATTACTGCTAATAAGCAGGTTTATCAACAAGGAGATACCGTTTTCTTGACAGGTACTACTCTTGCTGTAGATGGTTCAAGTATTTCGAAAGTTCCTGTTGATGTCTATACGATTGTGGATGGAAATAGGAGTGTAGTTAAGGTGACCACAGATTCCTTTGGGCATTTTAAATTGAGTTATGTTCCTTTATTTGGCGTTTTTGGACATTATATAGCAGGAGGTTGTTATCCAAATATGGGAGCGACAGATGAACAAATTAGTTTTGACATTTATGGATTAAAGAGAACCACTTACGACAATATCGTTTGGAATGTGGTCAAGGGTGATACCACAAAGGGAGAAATAGAAATCATGAATCCTGGGGTTTTGTCCTTAACTAAGTTAAAGACTCAATTACTAACAGATACTGCAATAGGATTTAAGCTCACTTTTGATTCGTTATTGGATATGGCAGGTGGCAGTACTGCCAAATTAAAATACACTTTGATAGGTACTAAAGTGAGTACTGAATTGAAGTTCTCCTCTATTAATTTCAAAGTTGTTTCGAAAGAGGGTGCATCTGTCAATTTGATGGCCTATTATTTCTGTACCTCTCCTAAGTCGGATTTGAAGTCGAGTATTACATCAATTCAAACAACAATGACAAAGGGGGTTGCTAGGAACTATCAATTTACAATCACCAATTTTGGAAAGGGGGCTACAGGTAAGATTTCTGTATCGTTGCCTACATTCCCTTGGATGGAATTGGTTTCTCCAATTGAAATGCCATCGCTTGCTACAGGAGAACACGCAGATGTAGTTTTGAAGTTTTCAGCGGATAATAAAATTCCTGTAGGGGCATCCTATTATGGCAATATAGCGATCCTGACTTCAGATAGTGCAGGAATTTCTGTTCCCTTTAATATTGAAACAGTCTCATTTGCTACTGGAAAATTGAAGGTTGATGTCCGTGATGATTATACCTATAATACGGCGGCAGCACCACATTTGGCGGGAGCATCGGTGGAGGTGCTAAAACATTTTTCGAATGATATCGTTGCAAAAGGTGTAACAGATACCAACGGAATTTTTATGGTTGATTCAATTTTGGAAGGAAATTATGATATCAGGGTTACAGCTACAAATCATGATAGCTATTCTAATACGTTATTGATAGATCCAGGAAAGACAAAGGATTTAATTGTGAATTTAAGTTTTAATGCCATCAGCTATTCTTGGAATGTGGTGCCTACAACGGTACAGGATATCTATACAGTCCAAACTACGGTAGTATTTGCTACTAATGTTCCTGCTCCTGTTGTAGAAGTCAAATATCCAGATTCAATAACTTATGAAAATCAACTATTCAAAATTGTAGCTATTAATCATGGATTGATTGCGGCTAAAAATGTTACTGTCAAGTTGCCTGTACGAGATGGGATGCATTTCGAAATGTTATCAGATTCCATACGTTCTTTGGCAGCAGAGCAAAGCGTGGAAATTTGGGTAAAGTTGACTGTTGATAAGCCAGATGCTACCCATTATGCAGGTTCAGGTGTTCAATACGGAGTTACAGGTACAAACACTTTGGGAAGTAGTGGAAGTGGTGTTACAAGTAATAGCAATGGGTTCACAACCGCGAACTATACCAATAGTTTTAAAGTAAATAATGGAAGTAGCTCTGATTTAACAGTCAGTACATTTGATGGTTGTTTTTCTATAGAAATTCCAACTTTATGGGAGTGGTTTTGTGGTGAAACAAAAACAGCAGGTACAAGTAAAGTATATAATTATGGAAGTTGTGTTGGTTCAGGGGGTGGAATAATATTGCCACCTCTTACAATAATTGGTGGAGCCCCTACTCTTACATTACCTGGCATTAGTGTTCCTTTGTCTTATGGCGGAGGTGGCTCTTTTAGTTCAGGTATTGCTGGAATAATTTGTGATACTTGTCTTAAAAAAATATATGACACCTATAAGGAGTGTAAAGAGCCTGAAAAAAATACTCCAATAAATTGTATCAAAAGCTCTTTAGAATGTGGTAAAAAGGCTTACAATGGCGATATGAGTGCTTCTGAAGTGATTGATTGTTCGCTATCTGTAACATCTTGTGCGGCCGACGGATGTCGATTGGCTGCTGTTGCAGCTACTGCATCAGTTGTTTTTGCACCTGAAGGAATTGCACTTTATGCGAATTGTAACAAAGTCAGCAAGTTTTTAAAGAAACATGAATGTACCATTAAAGTTTTAAGCGCAATTGCTTATTGTTATCCAGAGATTAAAGATCGTTTAACGAAAGGCGGCACTAAAAATCGTTCTCATACGAAATTGACTTCGTTAGATGCTGTAGGATATCCTAGTGGAGGCACTGGAAATGTTAGGTCAACCCCAGCTTATATTTCAGAATATTATAATAAATTAGTAATTGGGGATAATGAACTATTAGCTCAATCAAATATTATTAGAGAGACATTTGGTTCGGATGTTTGGAATGATTGTACTACTGATGAATTAACAAAAATGATGAGTTATATTCATGCTCACTACACCTCAAAAAGTAATTTAGATACTAATGATGTTAATCTTGATAGTGTTCGTCCATCTTGTATTTCGAGAGCTGATTTTATAACATTTATAGAAAGATACAATAACACAAACAATGTGATAAGTGGTAAAGCTATTGCAGGATCAAACTTTATTCGAAATAGCTATATAGCTTCGCAAATTGATACAATTAAGCAATCTGAAGATTCTGCTCTTGCTAAAGGCTTTTCTTCTATTGCTTCCATGATGGATGCTGCTGATTCCGCATACGAAGTCAATATTGAATCCTCAAAGCATTCTGTTTGTGCCTCAGTGACTCTTCAGTTTAATCAGACTATTACAATGACCCGTGAGGCATTTAAAGGAACATTGACAATTGTAAATGGTCATTCGACTGATTCTATGAAGAATATCCAATTGAATTTAGTCATCAAGGATATCAGTGGAAATATTGCAGGTTCTGATTTATTTCAAGTTAATACAGAGAGTACAAATAAGTTAACGGCAATTGATAGTACCGGCATATTAAAGCCAAAAGATACAGGAAGTGCTACTATTTTATTTATACCTACCAAGTTTGCTGCGCCTACTGTGCCTACCAAATACTCATTTGGTGGAACCCTTTCCTATCTCGATCCATTTACAGGAACTACTGTAACAAAAGTGTTAACTCCTGCTATAATGACGGTGAATCCTTCGCCTGATTTGACACTGACTTATTTCATGCAGAAGGATGTATTGGGAGATGATCCTTTAACTACTGCTGTGGAGCCGATAGTTCCTGCTGAATTTTCATTATTAATCAATAATAAGGGAGTAGGTACTGCCAAGAACTTTACGATAGTGTCTGATTCTCCTAGGATTGTAGATAACCAAAAGGGATTGTTGATTAATTTCGATTTGGTTGGGTCGAGTTTAAATGGTGCTCCTTCTACCAAGGAATTTAAGACCTTGAATTTTGATAGTATTCCAGGGAATTCAACTAAGTATATTCAATGGTATTTCACAAGTTCATTATTAGGACATTTTACAAACTATGATACGAAACTGACGCATGTATCAAGTTATTCGAATCCTAATTTGAGTCTGATTAGTGATGTCTCAATTCATGAACTCATACGAAGTGTCAGTGTTCCATCTACTCTGAATGATTCTAAAATAGGCTTTATGGTAAATGATATTGCAGATGCGAATCATTTCCCTGATGCCCTGTATAAATTTGATGGTAGTAAAGTGGAGGTCAATAAGGCAATATCTGCCCTAAGTTCAAAAATCAACGATTCTACCTATACTGTCGAAATCATTCCATCAAAAGAAGGATGGAACTACAATTCGATGGTAGATCCTACAAATGGTGTTTCCACTCTCATGCGTGTAACAAGGGTGAAAGACAATGCTCAAATTAGTTTAAGGAATTTCTGGCAGACAGATAGGACAATGCGAGATGCAAAAGATCCTCTATATGAGAATCGACTTCATTTTGTGGATAGTTTCTCAAACTTGTCTCAATCTTATCAACTTGTATTTGCAGCTCAACCTGATACCGTTTTGGAAGTAGTTAGTTTTGAAGGCGTACCATTAAATGTTGCTGATACACAAGTACATAAAATAAAAGTTTCTTTCAATAAACCTATCGTAACATCAACTTTTACAACTAAGTCACTTTCAATGATGTGTCAGGGTAAGAATATTGATTTAAGTAGTGCGTTAATAAGTAATATTTCTGATTCTTCATTTGTGTTAGAATTATCAAATGCCACACTTTTAGATGGATATTATATTTTAACTGTTCAAACTAGTGGCATCACTGATCAGGAAGGATATAAGGGCAAGACAGGTAAATCAATTGGATGGACACAATATTTGAGTGGTAATATTACAATTGGGGCACAAATTCTTCCCGATACTACTTATGGTACCGTAACTCCTTTAACAGCAAGCTATAAATATGGTACTAACGTTGTATTGATAGCAAAGCCAAAGAATGGGTATGCTTTTAAAAATTGGACTTTTTATGGTAGTGATTATTCGGCAGATTCATCGATTCATTATTCTGCAACATCCAATCAATTCTTTACGGCTAATTTTGTCAAAAAGAGTTGTCATGTAAGCTTAATTTCAGATTCTACAATGGTTACAATTGAAGGAAATGCTAATGGTTTATTTGAATTTGGTACATTATTAAGTCTAAATGCTATACCTAAAAATGGTTTTACATTTGTAGGTTGGAAAGTAAATGGTAAAGATTCTTCTAATGGGAAGTCATTGGTTTTAACTGCAAAAAGTGATTTAGTAATTGAGGCGGTTACAAAAGCAATGGGATTACCTGTAATAACTTGGCTCGCACCTTCTGCTGTAAATTGTGATGTAATATTGAGTTCTAAACAACTCAATGCAACTTCTAGTGTAATTGGCACATATATCTACACTCCTCCTTTAGGTACTAAGTTAATTTCAGGTAATACCTACTCATTAGTAGTTGATTTTAGTCCGACCGATTCTGTTAATAATAAGAAGTTAAGTAAGACTGTATATATAACAGTGAATTCTATAACCCCTATTACACAAACCTTTATTTCTACGGGATGTAATTCTGTAGTGTATAATGGGGTGACTTATACAGCTTCAACCATCAAACGTGATACGATTAGAAGTGTACAAGGCTGTGATAGTATCTATAAAGTAGCCACAATCACGGTTACTAAGATAACCCCTTTTACACAAACCTTTACTTCATCGGGATGTAATTCTGTGGTGTATAATGGGGTCATATACGCGTCTTCTACGATCAAACGAGATACGATTAGAAGTGTACAAGGATGTGATAGTATCTATAAGGTAGCCACTATTACTGTTACTAAGATTACCCCTGTCACACAAACATTTACGCCTTCGGGATGTAATTCTGTTGTGTATAGTGGGGTGACTTATACATCTTCTACCATCAAACGTGATACGATTAGAAGTGTACAAGGCTGTGACAGTATCTATAAAGTAGCTACAATTACTGTTACTAAAATCACTCCAATCACACAAACCTTTGCTCCTTCGGGATGTAATTCTGTAGTGTATAATGGGGTGACTTATACGTCTTCAACTATCAAACGAGATACGATTAGGAGTCTACAAGGCTGTGACAGTATCTATAAAGTAGCTACAATTACTGTTACTAAGATCACTCCAATCACACAAACCTTTGCTCCTTCGGGTTGCAATTCAGTAATCTATAGTGGAGTGACTTATACATCTTCAACGATCAAACGAGATACAATTAGAAGTGTACAAGGTTGTGATAGTATCTATAAAGTAGCTACAATTACGGTAACTAAAATCACTCCAATCACACAAACCTTTGCTCCTTCGGGTTGTAATTCTGTAGTGTATAATGGAGTGACTTACACATCTTCAACGATCAAACGAGATACGGTTAGAAGTGTACAAGGTTGTGACAGTATCTATAAAGTAGCTACAATTACGGTTACTAAGATAACTCCTGTCACACAAACCTTTACTTCATCGGGATGTAATTCTGTGGTATATAATGGGGTGACTTATACATCTTCTACCATCAAACGTGATACGATTAGGAGTGTGCACGGATGTGATAGTATCTATAAAGTCGCCACAATTACGGTTACTAAGATAACTCCTGTCACACAGACATTTACGCCTTCAGGATGTAATTCTGTAGTCTATAATGGAGTGACTTACACATCTTCAACGATCAAACGAGATACAATTAGAAGTGTACAAGGTTGTGATAGTATCTATAAAGTAGCTACAATTACGGTTACTAAAA
>Ga0194037_1001556_pt1 | contig 16408 bp, 28 predicted proteins | sample JunL306m_MetaG_FD_148653 | JGI IMG/M metagenome (GOLD analysis project Ga0194037, IMG submission 148653) | Anoxic zone freshwater microbial communities from boreal shield lake in IISD Experimental Lakes Area, Ontario, Canada - Jun2016-L304-6m | ecosystem: Environmental > Aquatic > Freshwater >...
CCTTAACACCTTGGAGTCCCTGGCCATCGCGGAATGTCGGTTTATGCTGTCGATGGTGCGCCTCTATCGGATAAACGAGGAGAGATTCAAATAGGAAGAGCATACTTTCAGAAGTGAAACTGAGAAAAAGAGCACACCAGTCATGGCAGACAAAAAAAGCGGGGAAATCCCCGCTTTTGGTATTCATCCTCAAAAAGCAGCCTCAGTCGGCTGCCGCCACACAGGATTAGTCCTCCATCTGAGACGCCGCGGCATCTTCACCAGACGCCTCGGCAGGGATGAGCGGCGCTACAACCACGGTGGCAGGTTTGGCCGGTTTACTCTTCGGAGCCTTTTTAACCAATGCCTCTTCGACCAGTTCAATGATCGAAATCTCAGCGTTGTCACCTGGACGAAAACCTAGCTTGATAATCCGGGTATATCCACCATCTCGCTCCTGATATCGTGGCGCGATTTGTGTAAAAAGCTTAGCCACGGTCTTGGTGTCACGAATGTAGGAAGCTGCTTGACGGCGTGCGTGGAGATCGCCCCGCTTGGCCAAGGTAATCAACTTCTCTGCAATAGGACGAAGCTCCTTGGCCTTGGCATCAGTGGTGGTAATCTTTTCAGAGTTAAAAAAAGAGGTTGCCATATTTCTGAACATGGCAATCCGGTGACTGGTTTTTCTGCCAAGCCTTCTGCCCGCTTTCGCATGACGCATGATTCAAATCCTTTCTTAATCGCTGCCGGTAACGCTACTGATCTTCCTTACGCTCGCCGCGCAGTCGCCTCATCGCGTCTGGATCAGGAAATCCATCAAGTTTCATACCCAGTGTCAAACCCATATCTCCCAAAATGTCCTTGATCTCATTCAATGATTTCCGTCCAAAGTTCTGGGTTTTGAGCATCTCGGCCTCACTCTTGGAGACCAGTTCGCCAATCAGTTTGATGCCGGCATTTTTAAGACAATTCGCTGAACGTACCGAGAGTTCCAATTCGTCAACCATACGGTAGAGGTTTTCGTTGATCTTGTCGCGGTCTTCCTCGTTTTCCGACTCTTCGTACGGTTCCGCCTCCTCGTCAAAATTGATAAATATGGAGAGTTGCTCCTTAAGTATCTTAGCGGCGTAGGCCACTGCATCGTCAGGAATGACACTTCCGTCCGTCCAAACCTCCAGTGTCAATTTGTCATAATCGGTCATCTGCCCGACTCGGGCATTGGTCACCACAAAATTGACCTTTGTGATAGGGGTAAAAATTGAATCAATGGGTATTGTCCCCACCGGCGCTTTTTCATCACGGTTACGATCCGCCGGCACATAGCCCTTGCCGATCTTGACCGTCATCTCCATTTCTAGATTCGCGTCCTCGGAGCAGGTGGCAATGTGGTGACTTCCGTTGAGAACTTCAACATTGTGGTCAGTGATGATGTCACTTGCGGTAATGATTCCAGAGCCTGTATGCACTATCCGTATGCTGCGTGATTCTTGTCCATGAACTTTGAGTCTAACGCCTTTCAGGTTGAGGATAATAGCGGTAACATCCTCGGTTACCCCTGGAATTGACGAAAATTCATGAAGTACACCTTTAATTTTAACCGAGGTTATAGCTGCGCCTTGCAAGGATGAGAGTAGTACTCGCCGGAGAGAGTTACCTAGTGTTGTGCCGAAGCCCCGCTCAAAAGGTTCCGCGGTGAATTTTCCGTAGGTGTCGGTATACGTATCACTATCGACCTGCAACCGTTTCGGTCTAATCAGGTCTCGCCAGTTCTTGTGCATCTATCTCCTCCGTACTCCGGTTAACGGTATGGTACCACCGACAGGGTCGAGCATCATCCGACAGCGGACGTTATCACACTATGTCAGAGGTTTGTCGTATTACTTGGAGTATAGCTCGACGATCAACTGTTCCTGAATCGGCATCGTAATATCTTCCCGAATCGGAACAGCTTTCATGACACCTCTGAAAGAGATTTTATCAAGCTCCAGCCACTGTGGGGTACCACGACGAACAACGGCGTCTAGGGATTCATTGATACAGGTGATATTACGGCTCTTCTCTCTCAATTCGATAACAGCGCCGGTACGCACCTGAAAAGAAGGAATATTCACCTTGCGACCATTGACCAGAAAATGGCCATGTCTCACGAGTATCCGCGCCTCGCCGCGCGATGAAGCAAAACCAAGTCTGTAGACTACGTTGTCAAGTCGTGTTTCAAGTAGTGCCAGCAGATTTTCGCCGGTAACACCTTTCATACGATCAGCCGTCTCAAAATAACCACGAAACTGCTTTTCAAGAATACCGTAAATACGTCGAACCTTTTGTTTTTCACGAAGTTGGGTCCCGTAATCGGTTACCTTGATCCTTCCTTGGCCATGCTGACCTGGAGGATATGCTCTCCGCTTGATGGCGCATTTATCTGTGAAACATCGTTCGCCTTTCAGGGAAAGCTCAATATTCTCCCTGCGACATAACCGGCATGAAGGTCCTGTATACCGTGCCAATGTACAACCTCCTCTATGCAATAAATACTAGACTCGTCTTCTTTTAGGGGGACGGCAACCGTTATGGGGTATAGGTGTGACGTCTCGAATCACGGTAATTGTAAATCCGGCGGATTGAAGAGCGCGTAAAGCCGACTCCCGGCCGGAACCCGGACCTTTTACCAGAACCTCTACGCTCCGCATACCATGTTCCTGAGCCTTCTTTGCCGCGTCTTCCGCGGCAATCTGAGCCGCAAACGGTGTACTTTTACGTGAGCCTTTAAAACCCTTGGCACCCGCCGTACTCCACGATACGACGTTACCGACCTGATCCGTTATAGTGATCATGGTATTGTTAAATGTCGCCTGAATATGTGCGACACCAACAGGTATATTTTTCCGTTCTTTTTTCTTTTTAACGACTTTTTTTGCAGGACTTGCCATGACGCCTCCTGAGGTTATTCTTTACAAATTATTTCTTCTTACCAGCCACGGTCTTGGCAGGACCTTTACGCGTACGTGCATTGGTCTTTGTCCTTTGTCCATTGACAGGTAGACCTTTCCGGTGCCGCAGACCACGATAACATCCAAGGTCCATGAGACGTTTGATGTTCATGGATATTTCGCGGCGAAGATCACCTTCAACCTTGACACTCTTGTCAATGAATTCGCGAATCCTTGAGACTTCCATTTCGGTGAGATTTTCTGCGCGAGTATTGAAATCAACGCCCGCACCGGTCAGGATGGTCTGCGCGGTTGAGCGACCTATTCCATAGATATACGTGAGCGCAATCTCAATTCTCTTGCTCTTTGGTAAATCAATACCAGCAATACGTGCCAAAGCCCGTTCCTCCTGTCAAAAAAAGCTTATCCCTGTCTCTGGGAATGTTTCGGAATGTCGCAGATGACCCTGACGTGTCCTTTTCTCTTAATAATTTTGCACTTCACACACATTTTCTTTACAGATGCTCGTACTTTCATCGTAATTCCCTTTCACGCGACTGCCGCGACTATAATAGTGTCAGTATATCAGGCCCGTTCTCCGTGACAGCAACAGTATGTTCAAAATGCGCGGACAAACCGCCGTCACAGGTTACAGTAGTCCACCCATCATCAAGAGTCATGACAGCGGCGCCTTGCTCATTTATCATCGGCTCTATAGCCAAAACCATCCCAGGTTTTAGTTTTACACCTTTACCAGGAGGACCATAGTTTGGTATCTGCGGACTTTCATGTAGTTTGCGTCCAATGCCGTGACCAACAAAATCGCGTACAACAGAATACCCTCTCGCCTCCACATATACCTGAACAGCATGGGATATATCTGAAAGTCGATTCCCTGGACGAGCATAATCTATCGCGGTGTAGAGTGATTCCCTGGTTACTCTACACAGTCGATCCGCTGTTTCAGAGATTCTTCCCACTGGGATGGTCAACGCTGCGTCACCATAATAATTATTACAGATTACGCCAAAATCTACACTCAGCAAGTCTCCCTCCTCCAGCTTTTTCCGGGAAGGGATACCGTGAATTACCTGATTGTTGACCGAACAACAGAGGGCATACTTATACCCACTGTACCCTTTAAAGGCTGCTTTAGCACCGCGTGATTCGGCTTCTGATTCAGCGAGATCATTCAGTTGGAGAGTAGTTACGCCCGGCTTAACGTTTTGTCGTATAAGCTCAAGAATTTCCGCCACTATACGCGAGGAAATTCTCATTCGTTCTATTTCCTGACGGGATTTTAGTACAATCACCCCAGCGTACTTTCAATGATATCATTCAGTTTCTGTTGAATCAGCTCCATGTCTCCAGTACCATCTACAGTACGGAGAAGCTTTCGTTCAGCATAGTAGCTAATAAGTGGGGCCGTCTGTTCCTTGTAGACTTCTAAACGCCGCCGCATCGTCTCCTCGCAATCGTCATCACGCTGGTGCAGTGGACCACCACATGCCGTACACATATCTGCCTGCCGGGGCGGGTCAAAAAGTATGTGATAACAGGCACCACAGCTATCACAGATACGCCGACCCGTTATGCGTGCCAGAAGTTCCTCGTTATCGACAGTAAGCGCTAAGACATGATCTATGTCTGAACCGTTCAGTCGCAAGGTCGCGGACAATGAATCGGCCTGCGCAACCGTCCGTGGAAATCCATCAAGTATATATCCAGCACCGCAATCCGTACAAGAAATACGCTCTTTCACTATTCCGACAACTACGGAGTCAGGTACTAATGCTCCGGCATCCATGAAGCCTTTGGCTTGTAAACCCATTGGCGTCTGATCCTTGACGGCGGTACGCAACATATCACCCGTGGATATCTGAGGAATACCATACTTCTTTATAAGCATTTTCGCCTGGGTGCCTTTACCGGCTCCAGGCGGTCCAAGAAGAATAAGATTCATATGTAGATCCTTACGTACTATCGACGGCCCCTTATTCTGACACCCTTCATAAAGCCTTCATAACTTCTGGTAATCAAATGTGACTCAATCTGAGCTACAGTGTCCATGCCGACGCCGACCGCGATCAGCAGCGCTGTGCCGCCAAAATAAAATGGTAGGTTGAATTTGCCGATCAACAAAGACGGGAGCACGCAAACTGCCGATATATAGATCGCGCCGACAAAGGTGAGCTTTGTAAGAACCTTGTCCAAATATTCTGATGTTTCCTTGCCTGGGCGGATTCCAGGAATGTACCCGCCATGTTTCTTGATATTATCCGCAACGTCAATCGGATTAAAAGTCACAGCCGTGTAGAAATAACAGAAAAAAACGATAAAAGCAACATAAAAGATTTCGTACGCCCAGTTTCCAGGAGATAGACTTTTTGCCGCCCTTTGTATCCATGGTATGTTTATAAAATTAGCTACCGTCGCGGGAAACATGATTATAGATGATGCAAAAATAGGAGGTATGACCCCACTCATATTAATCTTGAGGGGCAAATGAGAGGTTTGTGCGCCATAGGTTTTAAGACCGACTACACGCTTTGCATAATGTATAGGCATCCGACGTTGTGCCCGTTCAACAAAAACGATGACGGCAATGACTGCGAACATTAGTAGCAGGACAAATAGCAGAAGAAATAATGATAGTTGCCCGACAGAGAGGAGTCTCAATGAGGTTCCGATGGCCGATGGAATGCGACAAACAATTCCTGCAAAAATAATGAGGGAAATGCCGTTGCCAATACCCTTCTCTGACATCTGTTCGCCCAGCCACATGATAAATGCCGTGCCTGCGGTCAGCGTGATAATGGTCATCACTCTGAATCCCCACCCCGGACTTGGCACTACCAGTTCACCGGCTGGGCCTCGCATACTTTCCAACCCTACACTGATGCCCATTGCCTGGACAACGCTCAGGAGTATGGTGCCATAACGGGTATACTGAATTATCTTTTTCCGGCCAGACTCACCCTCTTTGGAGAGTTTTTCAATTGCGGGAACAACTACAGTCAGCAACTGAAAAATAATAGAGGATGATATGTACGGCATGATACCCAAAGCAAATACAGTCAGCTTTTCAAGCGCACCCCCGGAAAACATATCAAACATCCCGAGAAGTGTACCCTGAGCTTGCTTAAAAAAGTGAGCCAAGGCTTGACCGTCTATACCTGGTGTTGGAATATGACAACCGATACGGTACACTGCTAACATGCCAAGTGCAAACAGCACCCGTTTTTTAAGTTCCGGGATTTTGAAGATGTTTTGAAAGGTATCTATCAACGTCAGAGTTCCTCGACAGTTCCGCCGGCGGCAGCAATCTTTTGCTTGGCGACAGCACTAAAGCGATTTGCCTTGACGGTCAGCTTGCGCTCAAGTTCACCGTCCGCCAGAACCTTAAGTCCACTGAGTGGGTTCTTTATAATACCGAGATCGAGCAGAGACCGCAGATCGACAACAGAATCGTCATCATATAGATTGAGTTGTTTTAGGTTTATGATGGCGTATTCAGTCCGCGTCAATGGCGTGAAGCCACGTTTCGGTAAGCGACGTTGCAACGGCATCTGGCCACCCTCAAAACCAGCCTTTACACTGCCACCACTCCGGGCCTTCTGACCTTTATGCCCCTTGGTCGCGGTTTTCCCATGACCCGAACCGGGGCCACGCCCGATTCGTTTACGCTTTTTCGTTGACCCGATTGCAGGTCTAAGACTGTTCAATTCCATGTTATACCTCGACTATTCTTCGACTGAAACCAGATGGCTGACCTTACGAATCATCCCCCTGACTTCCGGTGTATCAGGCAATGACACCGTCTTGTTGATTCTGGTTAGCTTCAATCCGTTGAGAACTGCGCGGTGGGCGGCTGGTCTTCCGATGTGGCTCTTTCTGAGTGTGATATTGAGTATATTAGACATCTGTAGTTACTCCCTCCCGCCTGTTCAAGCTATTCACTAAGTCCGCGCCTAGCCATTATCTCTTCCGGACTGCGTAGTTGTCTCAGTCCTTCAAAAACCGCCTTTACAACATTATGTGGGTTGTTACTGCCAAGACACTTCGCAAGGATATCGTTAACACCAGCCGCCTCGAAAACGGCACGAGCCGCGCCCCCCGCAATAACACCGGTCCCGGCGGATGCCGGCTTCATAAGTACTTTTCCGGCGCCGAAATGGCCTATCGATTCATAAGGTATCGTTTTGCCCTGAAGTGGCACCTTGACGATATTCTTTTTAGCATGCTCGACACCTTTACGGATTGCTTCGGGGACTTCATTAGCCTTGCCAAGACCATAACCGACATGACCGTTGCCGTCACCAACAACGACCAGAGCCGAGAAACTGAAACGCCGACCTCCCTTTACAACCTTGGCGCACCGGTTGATCTGTACTACTTTGTCCGTCAGATTCAATTCAGCAGAATTTATCCTCACCAGCGACTCTCCTTGTTGTTCGCGTTAGAAAGACAGTCCGTTTTCACGAGCAGCATCGGCAAGCGCCTTGACGCGACCGTGGTACAAGAAACCGTTGCGATCAAATACGACCTTTGTGATGTTACAGGCAATGGCCTTGTGTGCGATTGCAGCGCCAACTTTTTGTGCCGCTGTTATGTTTCCGGTATTAATCACTTCATCCCCAACCGTCAAGAACCTTGTGGATGCAGCGGCAAGCGTAGAACCCGTAGTATCATCAATAAGTTGGGCGTACATATGCTTCGCACTTCTAAAGACATTTAATCTCGGCCTTTGGGGAGTACCAAGTACATTTTTTCTTACCCGAGCCTTGCGCTTTAGACGGGCACTTTTTTTCTTATCCATGGCGCTCACGGTATCACTCCTTACCTTGTGTCACTATTTTTTACCGGTCTTACCGGCTTTTCTTAGGATAGTTTCGTTTGCATATTTAATACCTTTCCCCTTGTAGGGTTCAGGTCCGCGAAACGAACGTATCTTTGCAGCCGTCGCGCCAACAACTTCCTTGTCGATTCCCTTGACCAACAGTTTGGTCATTTTGTCAACCTCTACCGCAATCCCATCAGGAAGCGCGAAGGCTATAGGGTGTGAATAGCCAAGCGCTAAATTCAAAACATTCCCCTTTGCCTCAGCGCGATAGCCGACACCGTTTATCTCCAGAGCTTTTTCAAATCCCTTGGTGACACCAGTTACCATGTTTGCGACGAGAGTACGTGTCAGGCCAAATGCCTCTCGGGATTTCATATCGTCGATTTTTTTAGAAAAAACAATCGTAGTGTCGGTCATTTCCAGATCAATCTCTCTCATCAGGGTGCGAGTCAATGCACCTTTAGGTCCCATCACATTAATAACATTATCATTAAGAGTTATCGTAACTCCCTTTGGTATCTCAATGGGCAGCTTACCAATCCTGGACATACTCGTACTCCTTGCTTCCGTGTTGTTACCAGACCGTGCAGAGGAGCTCGCCGCCTACCCCTGCTGTTTGAGCCGCCTTATCAGTCAAAATACCTTTAGATGTAGAGAGTATTGCAATACCTAACCCGTGTTTAACGCTTGGTATATCTTCACTTGAAACATACACACGGCTACCCGGTCTGCTGATTCGTTTAATCTCATTGATAACGCTATCTTTTTCATCTATATATTTCAAATAGATACGAAGAATGCCCTGCTTGTTATCAGTAATGACTTTATAATTTTTTATAAAACCCTCTGTCCTGAGAACATTGGCAATATTCACCTTGAGATTTGAAGACGCAATATCAACCTTCTGGTGGTTAGCGCCAGCGGCATTTCTGATTCTTGTGAGCAGATCAGCTATGGGGTCTGTCATCGACATCGAATGTACTCCTCTGTAATCATTGGCCTGCTCAGATTACCAACTTGATTTTGTTACACCAGGTATCAACCCAGCAGCGGAATATTTGCGAAGGCAGATCCGGCACATGTCAAACTTCCGGTAATAAGCGCGAGGTCTCCCGCACAATGGACAGCGATTATATTCACGAACCTTGAATTTGCCGGGTCGCTGGGCCTTAAGTATCATTGATGTTTTTGCCACGAGTTCCTCCAAGCCTGAGTATTACGGTCTGAACGGCATTCCAAGAAGCTTAAGCAATACTCGAGCCTCGTCATCACTTTTTGCCGTAGTTACAACTGTTATATTCATTCCTTTGATCTTGTCTACCTTGTCATAATTGACTTCGGGAAAAATAAGCTGTTCTTTCACACCGAGGGAGTAATTACCTCTGCCGTCAAAGCCTTTGGGAGAAACCCCCTTGAAGTCACGCACTCGTGGTAGCGCGACATTGACCAAACGATCTAAGAATTCATACATTTTACCTTTACGCAAGGTAACCATGCAACCAATAGGCATTCCTTCACGAAGTTTAAAACTCGCTATCGATTTACGAGCCTTGGTTATTACCGGTTTCTGTCCTGTTATCGACGTCATTTCGGCTGCGGCGGAGTCGAGTAACTTAACATTTTGAATAGCGTCACCAAGGCCCATATTAATGACTATCTTTACGAGCTTTGGAACCTCCATGATATTTTTGTAGGAGAATTCTTTCGTAAGCTGAAGGACATACTCTTTTTCATACATCTCTTTAAGCCGTGCCATTGCTTCCCTCGCTAGTTATTGTCAAAGGATTCGCCGCACTTAGTACAGAGGCGTTCTTTTGCCTTGTCTTCGTGAACGCTAATGCGGGTTCTGACTGCTTTCATACATTTACCGCAATACACCATGACATTGGATATATGGATTGGCGCTTCCTTTTCCACAACGCCGCCTGCTTCATTCCCCTTGGCACGAGTGTGGCGTTTTACAATATTGAGCCCCTCAATAAGCACTCTGTCTTTTTTAGGGACTAACCGTAGTACCTTACCGATCTTGTGTTTATCCTTGCCGACAATGACCATAACATTATCGCCTTTTTTCACATGCAGCTTCTTGCCTAGCATTGACGATTCTCCCTGTATTAAAGTACTTCCGGAGCAAGGGAAATGATCTTCATAAACTTCTTGGCCCGTAATTCCCTCGCGACAGGGCCGAAGATACGTGTACCCACCGGTTCCTTGGCATTGTTGATGACAACCCCTGAGTTATCATCAAAACGTATGTAGGTCCCATCAGGACGACCAAGCTCCTTGGCGGTTCTGACAACGACGGCTTTGACCACGTCACCCTTCCTGACCTTGGAATTTGGTAACGCCTCTTTGACCGATGCAACGATAATGTCACCAATACCGGCATATTTGCGTTTGGAACCGCCGAGTACCTTGATGCAATAAAGTTTTTTAGCTCCGGAATTGTCCGCAACGTCCAGGACAGTCTGCATCTGTATCATCGCACTACTCCTCGACTTACCATTCTTATAAAATATCGCGCACTTTCCAATGCTTGTCCTTACTTAGCGGACGTGTTTCAACCATGAGAACCCTGTCTCCAATTTTGCAGAGATTGTCCTTGTCGTGCGCTTTATACTTGGCTGTACGTCTGATGTACTTGTTATAGACCTGATGCTTGACAAGCTGGTTCACCTTGACAACGACAGTCTTGTCCATCTTGTCGCTCACGACCATACCCACGAGGGTTTTTCTACTACCGCGCTCTAAGCTCATATGTCACCTTATGCTGTTTCGTGGAGAATGGTTTTGACTTGCGCGATGCTCTTGCGCACAGAGCTAATCCGAGCACTGTTCTCTAGATGACCTGTGTGGAGCTGAAACTTTAGATTAAATAGTTCCCGCGCAAGTTCCGTTTCCTTGGAAACAAGCTCTTCCTTGTCCAACTTTCTGAGTTCACTAACCTTCATTAGTTTGGTTCCTCATTACAAATTTTGTCGCGAGAGGTAGTTTGTGAGCAGCCAACCGCAGTGCTTCACGCGCCACCTCTTCAGAAACACCTTCCATTTCATATATCATACGACCCGGCTTAATCACGGCAACCCACGAATCCGGCGAGCCTTTACCCTTGCCCATACGAGTTTCGGCGGGTTTGGCGGTTAGTGGTTTATCAGGAAAGATTCTGATCCAAATCTTACCGCCTCTCTTTACATATCGCGTCATGGCAATACGCGCCGCCTCAATCTGGCGTGAATCAAGCCAACCACATTCAGTCGCTTGAAGTCCGAACTGACCAAATGAAAGGGTCACTCCTCGTTGAGGTGATCCGCTCATCCGTCCCTTCATCTGTTTTCTATGTTTGACGCGTTTAGGCATTAACATCGTGACAAACTCCTGGCACCGGTATTATGTGGTGAGAATCTCACCCTTATAGACGAGCACCTTCACCCCGATGATCCCATAGGTCGTCTTGGCCTCGGCAAACCCGTAATCGATATCAGCTCGTAGTGTATGCAGTGGGACTCGTCCTTCGCGGTACCATTCAGTACGAGACATTTCAGCACCCCCCAATCGGCCGGAGCATGTAATTCTGATACCTTTCGCTCCGAATTTCAAGGATGACTGTACACTTTTCTTCATAGCACGCCGAAACGCTATACGTCGTTCCAACTGCATCGCGACATTTTCCGCTATCAGTTGGGCATCCAATTCCGGCTTACGAATTTCTTGAATGTTGAGAAAGATTTCCGTGCTGGTTAGCTTGGCCAGATCCTTCTTCAGAGTCTCAACTTCGGACCCTTTCTTTCCGATGATCAAGCCGGGACGTGCGGTATAGATGTTTATCTTGGCCTTGTTAGCTGCCCGTTCAATCTCAATTTTGGACACCCCTGAAAGATATAAACGCTTTTTGAGGAAGTTCCTTAATTTGAGGTCCTCATGCAGCAACTTGGCATAGTCTGCCTTGGCAAACCATTTGGAATCCCAGGTCTTGATTACGCCAAGCCTGAAGCCGATCGGATTTACTTTCTGGCCCAAAACCTCACCTCCGCCTTCTGCTACGTTATTTGGTATCCGCTACAACCACGGTAATGTGGCTGGTCGGTTTTCGAATCTTACTGGCCCGCCCCATGGCACGTGGTGTAAAACGCTTGAGAACGGCGCCACCATCGACAAAAGCAGTCTTTACATAAAGACGGTCAACATCATCAGCACCTTTTTGTTCCGCGTTTGCTATAGCGGAACTAAGGAGTTTCGCAATGAGTCTTGCTGACGGCTGGGGTGAAAACTTCAATATAGTCAAGGCGTCCTGAATTCCGCGACCACGGATCATGTCAACCACGAGTCGGGTCTTACGCGGCGACAGCCGCACCATGGTCAATTTGGCTTGTGCTTCCATGATTCAGCTCCTTTACCTACTTCTTCTTCAACTTACTCTTCTTGTCGGCGGCATGACCATAAAACGTCCGTGTTGGGGAAAACTCGCCGAGTTTATGCCCGACCATGTTTTCAGTAACAAATACAGGAATAAATTTCTTGCCGTTATGTACGGCAAAAGTCAATCCTATGAAGTCAGGGGTGATGGTAGATCGCCGGGACCACGTCTTGACGACCTTCTTGGATATCTGCTCGGCCTCGACCTTACAGGCGAGGTGTTTATCGACAAAAGGTCCCTTTTTGATCGAACGTGCCATGTATCAGTCCTTTAACAAGTTTATTTGGTCCGTTTCTTGATAATGAGACGGCTTGATCTCTTGTTGGTTCTCGTTTTATAGCCTTTGGTCGGGATACCCCATGGTGTTACCGGATGGCGTCCGCCCGATGTCCGTCCTTCGCCCCCACCATGAGGGTGATCTACCGGGTTCATTGCAACACCGCGTACTTTTGGCCTACGCCCGAGCCACCGTGAACGACCGGCCTTACCCAGTGATATTTTTTCATGATCAAGATTACCAACTTGGCCGATAGTTGCCATACACTCCTGAAGAACCATCCTGACTTCGCCTGAAGGGAGCTTCACTTGGGCATAGGCGCCTTCCTTGTTCATAAGCTGAGCAAATGTACCCGCGCTCCTGGCAAGTTGGCCACCTTTACCAATTTTCAACTCTATATTGTGAATAATGGTCCCCAATGGTATAGCCTTGATGGGTAGAGCGTTTCCCGGCTTAATGTCAGCGTCGGCACTGGCAATGACCTTGTCGCCAACCTTGAGATTATGGGGTGCCAGAATATAGCGCTTCTCACCGTCGGCATAATTCAAAAGCGCTATCCGAGCACTTCTATTCGGATCATATTCGATAGACGCTATGGTCGCTGAAATGCCGAGCTTATTGCGTCGAAAATCTATGATTCGGTATTTCTGCTTATGACCGCCGCCAATGTGCCGAGCCGTAACACGGCCATAGCTATTTCTTCCGCCACTCTTCTTGAGTGTGACAACAAGCGACTTCTCAGGCTTTACAGCCGTTATTTCCTCGAAAGTAGCACAGGTCAGGTGACGTCTGCCTGCTGATGTCGGTTTATAACTCTTGATTGCCATTATCGTTGCTCCGCAACAGGGGTATTAGACTTCAAAAAAATTGACCGTGCTTCCTTCTTTAAGAGTGACATACGCCTTTTTCCAGTTGGAACGCTTTCCTTCATGTTTGCCGAACCGTTTCCTCTTACCGGAAACCGTCGCGGTGTTCACACCTTTAACCTCAGCCTTAAATAATTTCTCTACTGCCTGTTTGATTTCAATTTTGGTGGCGGCTCGATCAACAACGAATGCCACCATGTTACGCTCATCCTTGCCAAGAGACGTTTTTTCAGTAATGAGTGGTTTTTTAATAATCTGGTAAAAATTCATGACCGCAGCACTCCTTCCATCTTAAAAACCGCATCCTGCGTCACCATAAGATTCTGAAACTTCATAAGATCAAATATGGTAAGCGCTTCCGGCTTGAGCAGTTTCACATTCTTGACATTGCGTGCGGACAGTTCCAGATTCTTTCCAGCATCGGCAATTACTAGCGCTTTAGCAAGGTTAAAATTTGAAAGTACGTGAACAAACCCTTTTGTTGATATACTATCAAGGTCGAGGTTGTTCATAATTGTTAACTTGTTATCTCTAAATAGCAGAGTTAATGCTGAACAGAGTGCGGCTCGACGAGCCTTCTTGTTCATGCGCAGGTTGTAGTTTTTGGGGCGCGGGCCAAACGCGACTCCACCACCGGGATACTGTGGCGCACGCTTGCATCCTTGTCGCGCACCGCCGGTACCCTTCTGCTTAAACGGTTTTTTACCGCTGCCTGATACAGCGGATCGGTTCTTGACGGATACGGTTCCGGCACGGCGATTAGCAAGCTGTACTTTAACAGCTTCGTGAATAAGATATTCCTTCACGTCGGCGTTAAAAACCGCGTCACTCAATTCAATCCGACCAACAACATTTTTATTTATATCGAATACGTCTACAATCGCCATAACCCTCTCCGAACTTACTTGGCCTTGACACTGCTCTTGATGAGGACGATGCCATTATCGGAACCGGGAATCGCTCCCTTAATCAAAATAAGATTTTCGCCCACATCCACGCGCACCACTTGAAGTTTCTGGATGGTCACTCGCTCATTACCCATCTGACCCGGCATTTTTTTCCCTTTAAAGACACGCGATGGTGTCGCGGAACACCCGATGGAACCTGGAGCACGGTGAAAACGCGAACCATGTGAAGCGCGCCCCCCCTTAAAGCCCCAGCGTTTAATAACGCCCTGAAACCCTTTGCCGATACTGGTACCCGTTACATCGACAATATCGCCTGGAGCAAACAGATCGGCGGTCAGAACGTCCCCCACCGCATACTTGTCAGCGTCGTCCAGTTTTAGTTCGCGAAGTGCGGCAAAGGCGCCTTTACCCGCTGCCCTGCAATGTCCCATAAGAGGACGATTGACCCGATGTGTCGCTTTTGCGCCAAATCCCACCTGTAGAGCGGTATACCCGTCCTTGTCGTCAGTTTTTTTTTGCACTACGACACAGGGACCGGCTTCTATAACCGTAACCGGGATACAACGTCCGTCATCCGCAAACAACTGAGTCATCCCAAGTTTTTTTCCAATCAAACCCTTCTTCATGACGGTAATTCCTATATGAGTCGATTTTAGAGCTTTATTTCCACATCAACACCGGCGGACAGGTCGAGTTTCATCAGTGCATCCACCGTTTGCTGTGTCGGATCAAGGATGTCGATCAGCCGTTTGTGCGTTCTGATTTCAAACTGTTCTCGTGACTTCTTATCAACATGTGGTCCCCTGAGAACACAATACTTGTTGATAACTGTTGGTAGCGGTATCGGTCCCGCCACCCTCGCCCCGGTGCGCTTGGCGGTATCGACAATCTCACCCACCGATTGGTCAAGCAGCTTGTGATCATAGGCTCTCAAACGGATACGAATCTTCTGGGTTTGCATAAGTCCTCTGAAAGGCTGTTCTATGTTCTATGTTCTATGTTCAAAACGTAGAACATAGAACGGTTTTATTCAATAATAGCGCTGACAACTCCGGCGCCAACGGTCCGGCCGCCTTCGCGGATCGCAAACCGCAGACCCTCGTCCATCGCTATCGGTGTGATCAGGTTCACCACCATCGCCACGTTATCGCCAGGCATGACCATTTCAACCCCTGCCGGCAGTTCCGCGACACCTGTTACGTCGGTGGTTCTAAAGTAAAACTGCGGACGGTACCCATTGAAAAACGGTGTGTGCCGCCCTCCTTCTTCCTTTGTCAGCACGTACGCCTCGGCCTTGAATTTCGTGTGCGGCGTAATGCTCCCCGGCTTAGCCAATACCTGGCCACGCTCAACGTCTTCACGCTTAACTCCTCGCAGCAGGGCGCCGATGTTGTCCCCGGCCCGCCCTTCGTCAAGTAGCTTGCGGAACATCTCTACCCCGGTGACCGTGGTCTTGGCCGTCTTCCGGATCCCCACTATCTCGACCTCTTCACCTACCTTGATAATACCTCGCTCTACCCGGCCCGTCGCAACGGTGCCACGACCGGAGATCGAGAATACATCTTCCACCGGCATCAGGAACGGCTTGTCGATCGCCCGTACCGGCTCGGGTATATAATTGTCCACGGCATTCATCAGTGCTTCGATGGCGGGCTGCGCCAGTTCGCCTGATTCCCCATTCAGCGCCTGAAGCGCCGACCCCTTGATAATTGGAATCTCCTCCCCAGGAAAATCGTACGAGGATAGTAGTTCCCGTATCTCCAGTTCCACCAGTTCGAGCAACTCTTCATCATCGACCATATCGGCCTTGTTGAGGAAGACCACCATGTACGGTACGCCGACCTGTCGCGCCAACAGGATATGCTCCCGAGTCTGCGGCATCGGTCCATCAGCGGCGGATACAACCAGTATGGCGCCGTCCATCTGCGCCGCGCCCGTGATCATGTTTTTGACGTAGTCGGCATGGCCGGGACAGTCAACATGCGCATAGTGCCGCTTGTCGGTCTCGTACTCCACGTGAGCGGTGGCAATGGTAATGCCGCGCTCACGCTCTTCCGGGGCGTTATCGATCTGGTCAAACGCCTTGAACTCAGCCTGACCCTTGCCGGCCAGAACCTTGGTGATCGCCGCCGTCAGCGTCGTCTTGCCGTGGTCGACGTGCCCGATGGTCCCGATGTTGACATGCGGCTTGTTC
>Ga0194037_1001561_pt1 | contig 16390 bp, 12 predicted proteins | sample JunL306m_MetaG_FD_148653 | JGI IMG/M metagenome (GOLD analysis project Ga0194037, IMG submission 148653) | Anoxic zone freshwater microbial communities from boreal shield lake in IISD Experimental Lakes Area, Ontario, Canada - Jun2016-L304-6m | ecosystem: Environmental > Aquatic > Freshwater >...
GCGATTTTTGTATTACATACTTCGTCATGTATATGCCATAACCGTCCACGAAATTTGGACGGATTGCTCTTATGAATGTAGCACGAAAAATCTTTTTTTCAAAGTGGGAAGGAAATAGTTGTCAAGAGTCGTTCTTGCGCTTCCAAAGGAGCTAAGCTCCTGAGTACAAGGTGGTAGTGATTTAGGCTAAGACAATATGTGATAATTTCAACCGATGGTTGCGCTTCCTCCAAGGAGCTAAGCTCCTGTATACAGGAGCTTAGCTCCTTGGGAAAGTCGTTCTTCATTCCGGAACCCATCCCCTTCCATATCCCCTCCGTCTCCCCTTCGTCTCCCTTTTGTTTCCCCTTCGTTTCCCTTCCGTTTCCCTTCCGTCTTTGCGAGGAGTCTTCGACGAAGCAATCCAGTCCTGTCGTTAATGGGATCGTTTCGATTTCCGATTTGGTTGTAGAGACGCTCCACCGTTCATGAAGGACAGATCTTAGTCTCTTTTTTTGTATATTGAATCGACGGATCTTCAGTCTCGGACCCTCACCTGTCCGGAGTACCGGACATCCTCTCCCGAGGGGAGAGGAGGGAACTGAAAGAGTGTTGGAAGTGTAGGAGTATGTCATGGATTCCGGGTCAATCAGCATAGGCCAGTCATAAAGTATCTGTCTCAAGTTCGGAAATACAAAGACACTCCGCCTCCGCAAAAGGACGGAAAACGCCCCTTTCGGGGCGTTTTCGGGACATGCGGTCGGGACTGACTATGCAGCTTCAACGACTTCGGCTTCGGCAACGGTCTCCGCGGAAGCGGCTTCCACATGCTCGCGGAATCCCGTACCGGCTGGGATGAGGCGTCCGATAATGACGTTCTCCTTGAGGCCACGGAGGCGATCCTCCTTACCGGCAATCGACGCGTTGATGAGCACGCGGGCCGTTTCCATGAACGATGCCGCGGACAGGAACGATTCGGTCGAGAGCGCGACTTTGGTGATGCCCAAGACGAGCTGTTCGCCTGTGGCGATCTGTTTGCCGGCATCGCTCACTTCCTGGTTCGACTCGCCGAACTGTGCGGTCTCGACGATGTCGCCCGGCAGGAGCTCGGTCGCGCCCGGATCCGTGATGCGGATGCGGGAGAGCATCTGACGGATGATCACCTCGATGTGCTTGTCGTTGATGCCTTCACCCTGGCTCGCGTAAATCTCCTCGATCTCGCGGATGATATAGCGATGGAAGGCTTCCTTGCCCGAAATCTCGTAGAGCTTCTTGAGGTCGAGGTGCCCTTCGGAAAGCACGGTCCCCTCGCCCACGAGGTCGCCCTCCTTCACGAGGACCGAGAGGTTGGCCGGGACGGAGAACTCACATTCTTCCTTGTCCACGGTCATGATGACCACCTTGATCGTCTTCTCGCCGTCCTTGGAGACCGACTGTACCGTGCCGGCAACGTCGCAGATGACGCCTTCGGACTTCGGCACGCGGGCCTCGAAGATTTCCTCGACGCGCGGGAGACCCTGCGTGATGTCGGTTCCCGCAACACCTCCGATGTGGAAGGTACGCATGGTAAGCTGAGTGCCCGGCTCGCCGATCGCCTGCGCGGCGACGACACCGACCGACGCTCCGATCTCGACCATGGCGTTACGACCAAGGTCGACCCCGTAACACTTGCGGCAGATACCGCGGTTGGACTTGCACGATACGAGTGAACGGATCTTCACCTTCCGGATGTCCGCCTTCTCGATCTCGGCCGCCTTCGGCTTGGAGATAAGCTCGTTCTTTTTCACGAGAATCTCACCGGTCTCGGGATGCTTGATCGTCTCGAGCGCGACACGGCCACGGACCCGGCCTGCAAAGCTCATGCCGATCCCGTCGGAATCATCGCGATACAGGAACGCGCCCTCGGTATCCTTGCAGTCCTCCTCGCGGACAATGATGTCTTGTGACACGTCGACGAGGCGACGGGTAAGGTATCCGGCGGTCGCGGTTCGCAGAGCGGTGTCCGCCATACCTTTACGCGCGCCGTGAGTGGAAATGAAGTACTCAAGCACGTTGAATCCCTCCTTGAACGAGCTCTTGACCGGGAGCTCGATGGTCTCGCCGGTGGCACCGGCCATAAGACCCTTCATACCGGTCATCTGAACGACGACCGACTCGGAACCGCGGGCTTTGGAATAGACCATGGAGTAGACCGGGCCCTCCTTGTCGAGCGAGGCGCGGACCGCATCGGTGATCTTGTTCTTGGCTTCGTTCCAGATCTCGATGACGCGGTTCTTGCGTTCCTCGTTGGTGAGGAAACCCATCTCGTACTGGCCTTTCACCTCGACCACCTTGGTCTCGGCGTCGGCGAGGATGACCGGCTTCTCGACTGGGACCTTGAGGTCGTCCATGCCCCAGCTGATGCCGGACAGCGAGACGGCCTTGAATCCAAGGTCCTTCAACCGATCGGCGAACTTCGCGGTCTCTTCCTGACCGACCTCCTCGAGCATGCGGGCCATGATGCCGTTCAGGCTCTTCTTCACGAATTCCTCGTTCATGAAACGAAGGTTTTCCGGCAGGATATCGTTGAAGAGGACGCGACCGGCGGACGTCTCGATGAGCTCGCCCTTCCACGAGAGCTTGATCTTCGCGTTCACGGCGATGATGCCGTTGTGGTATGCGAAGATAGTCTCGTCCATGGATGCGAACGCCTTGCCTTCGCCCTTCACGCCCGGCTTGAAGTGAGTGAGGTAATACACGCCGAGCACCATGTCGAGCGTCGCGGACACGATCGGGTCGCCGGACGCCGGCTTGAGCAGGTTCTTCGCGGAGAGCATCATGTTCGCGCTCTCCCAGCGGGCCTGGTCGGTCAGCGGCACATGGACCGCCATCTGGTCGCCGTCGAAGTCCGCATTGAACGCGGCGCACACCATCGGGTGAAGGCGGATGGCCTTTCCCTCGATGAGTACCGGCTGGAACGCCTGGATGGAGAGGCGGTGAAGCGTAGGCGCGCGGTTGAGCAACACGTAGTGGTTCGCGATAATCTGGTCGAGGATCTCGTACGCCTCTTCCGTCTCGGCGTCGACCATGCGGCCGGCGGTGCGGACATTGTGCGCGTCCTCACGCTCGATGAGTTTCTGGATGATGAACGGCTTGAAGAGTTCGAGCGCCATCTTCTTCGGCAGACCGCACTGGTGCAGCTTGAGCTTGGGTCCGACGACGATCACGGAGCGGCCGGAATAGTCGACACGCTTGCCGAGCAGGTTCTGACGGAACCGTCCCTGCTTGCCCTTGAGCGCATCGGCGAGCGAACGGAGCGGACGACGCTGCCCGGTCGACGCGGCGGCACTGGCCTGTCCGCGGCGCGCGCTGTTGTCGAAGAGCGCGTCCACCGCTTCCTGCAGCATGCGCTTCTCGTTCCGGGTGATGACTTCCGGCGCACCGATCGACAGGAGCTTCTTCAACCGGTTGTTGCGATTGATGATGCGACGGTAGAGGTCGTTCAGGTCGGACGTGGCGAAGCGGCCTCCATCGAGGGCGACCATCGGACGCAGGTCCGGTGGAATGACCGGGATGACGGTCGGGAGCATCCATTCGAGCTTGAGTTCGGCCTTCTTGAAACCCTGGAAGACCTTGAGCCGCTGAAGATGTTTCTTCGGGTCGGACATCTCGCCCGCCTCGAGTTCGGCCCGCAAAGAGACGATCATCGCGGGGATATCGATTTTCTCGAGAATCTTGCGGACAGCCTCGGCGCCGATGCCGGCGGAGAAGACCTGCCCGAAGCGCGTCGAGAGATTGAAGTATTCGATTTCCGAAAGGATGCTGTAGGGCGTCAGACCGCGAAGTTCCTCTTTGGTCGAGCGGTACTGCTCGCGCAGGCTCTCGAGTCCCTCGTCGGAGTCTTTGAGTTCCTTCTGCTTCACCTTGTATTCGGTCTCGAGTTCCTTGAGCGACTTTTCCTTGAGGCTTTCGTTCACCTCGGTAACGATGTAGGACGAGAAGTAGATGACGCGCTCGAGATCCTGCGGCGAAATGCCGAGGACGAGTCCGATCTTCGACGGGACGCCACGCAAATACCAGATGTGCGAGACCGGCGTCGCGAGTTTGATGTGTCCCATCCGCTCGCGACGGACGATGGCGCGCGTCACCTCGACGCCGCATTTGTCGCAGACGATTCCCTTGTAGCGGATGCGCTTGTACTTGCCGCAGTAGCATTCCCAGTCCTTGGCGGGACCGAAGATGCGCTCGCAGAAGAGCCCATCCGGCTCATAGCGCTGGGTGCGGTAGTTGATGGTCTCCGGCTTGGTGATTTCCCCGGTCGACCATTCGAGAATCTGGTCCGGGCTCGCCAAGGTCAGCTTGACGCTGCTGAAATCACTGACTTTCGTGATGTTTTCCGTGGTCATAGGCATAGGTGTGTGGCGTTAGAAGTCCGTTAGAAAGGCTAGAGATCCCCGAAATTCCGCTCTTCCGCGGGGGCCGCCCCTTCGCCGTCTTCGTCTATCGTCTTCGCGCCCTTGAGCTCCACATTGAGACAGAGTCCCTTGAGCTCGTTGACAAGCACGTGGAACGAGGCGGGAATGTTCGGACTTCTGATCGGTTCGCCCTTGATGATGGACTCGTATGCCTTCGACCGTCCGAGCACGTCGTCCGACTTGATGGTGAGCATTTCCTGAAGCGTATACGCGGCGCCATATCCTTCGAGCGCCCACACTTCCATTTCCCCGAAGCGCTGACCGCCGAACTGCGCCTTACCACCGAGCGGCTGCTGGGTGATGAGCGAGTAGGGGCCGATCGATCGCATGTGAAGCTTGTCTTCTACGAGGTGATTCAGTTTGAGGATGTACATGATGCCGACGGTCGACTCATTGTCGAACTGGACGCCGGACTTACCATCGGTGAGGCGGATCTTGCCGTTCTCCGGAAGGCCTGCTTTTCGGAGTTCCGCCTTGATGTCGTCTTCGGAAACGCCGTCGAGCGCCGGGCTCGCCACGGTATAACCGAGCTTGGACGCGGCCCACCCAAGGTGCGTCTCGAGGATCTGCCCGATATTCATACGGGAAGCGACACCGAGCGGGTTCAGGATCACGTCGACCGGGGTCCCGTCCGGGAGGTACGGCATGTCTTCGACCGGCGCGATGTGTGAGATGACACCCTTGTTACCGTGCCGTCCGGCAAGCTTGTCACCGACGGAGAGCTTGCGGATCTGCGCCACCGAGACCTGGATCTGTTCGAAGACGCCCATCGGGAGCTTGTCGCCACGCTCACGCGAGAAGACGCGGATATCCACGACCTTGCCGCGCTCGCCGTGCGGGAGATAGAGCGAGGAATCCTTCACGTCGCGCGACTTCTCGCCGAAGATGACGCGGAGCAACCGCTCCTCCGCCGTCAGGTCGCCTTCGCCCTTCGGCGTGATCTTCCCGGCGAGGATGTCGCCCGAGGAGACCTCGGCGCCCACGCGAATGATACCCGTCTCGTCGAGGTTCTTCAGTCGGTCCTCGCCGATGTTCGGGATGTCGCGGGTGACCACTTCGGGCCCAAGCTTGGTATCACGGACATCGATCGAGAAGTCCTCGATATGAATGGAGCTGAACCGGTCGGCCTGGATGACCCGCTCGGACACGATGATCGCGTCCTCGTAGTTGAAACCTTCCCACGGCACGAACGCGACAAGCATGTTCTGCCCGAGCGCGAGCTCGCCGTGGTCGGTCGAGGAGCCGTCCGCAAGCAGGTCGCCTTTCTTCACGACCGCCCCCTTCAGGACGCGTGGCACCTGGTTCATGCTGGTGAACGAGTTGGACTTCGCGAAAGAAAGGAGTTTGTATTCTCGGTCGAAGTGGTCCTTCTTCGCGCCGACCGGAGCCGGTTCGCGGACCACGACACGCGTGCCGTCGGCGATGATCACCTCGCCGTCACGACTCGCCACGACCGCCTGACCGGAGTCCTTGGCCGCCTTGTCCTCGATGCCGGTACCGACGATCGGCGCTGCCGGAACGACACATGACACGGCCTGCCGCTGCATGTTCGAACCCATGAGGGCGCGGTTCGCATCGTCGTGCTCGAGGAACGGAATGAGCGCGGTCGCCGTCGAGATGCACTGCTTCGCCGACACGTCGACATAGTCAAGCTCGTCCACGTCGGCCATACCCGGCTCACCTTTCACGCGGGCTTCCACGGAATCCTCGAGGATATTGCGATGCGCATCGAGCTTGATGCCGGCATGGGCGATCGCCTTGCGATCCTCGACGATGGCGTTGATGTATTCGATATCGAGCGTGACGAACGGACGGACGGCGATCATCTTGCCCGCCTTTGCCTTCGCCGCCGCCTCGGCCATCTTGAGGTCGACGATCTTCTCCCCTTTCTTCACGATACCTGCGATCGCCTCGTCGGGAATGCGATTGAGAAGCGCGTCCTTTTCGGCCGGGACTTCCTTCACCACTTTGAGGTACGGGGTCTCGAGGAATCCGTATTCGTTCACGCGGGCATAGGTCGCGAGGTGACCGACGAGTCCGATGTTCGGCCCTTCCGGCGTTTCCACCGGGCAGATGCGGCCGTAGTGGGAATGGTGCACGTCGCGGACCTCGAAGCCGGCGCGCTCACGGGTGAGTCCGCCCGGACCCATCGCGGAGAGGCGGCGCTTGTGCTCAAGCTCGGCCAGCGGGTTCACCTGGTCCATGAACTGTGAGAGCTGGGAGCTCGAGAAGAATTCCTTGACCGATGCCGCTACCGGACGCGGGTTCACAAGCTGCCCCGGAACCACCGTCAGGATGTCGCAGGTGGACATGCGGTCCTTCACGTTGCGGACCATGCGGTAGATACCGACGCGAAGCTTGTTCTGAATGAGTTCGCCCACGGCCCGGACGCGCCGGTTGCCGAGGTGATCGATATCGTCCGGCTTGGACGCCGGGTCATTGTTGAGGCGGATGATCTCGCGGATGATAAGAACGAGGTCCTCGGGATTAAGGATGCGGTTCTCCTCGATATTGTCGCGCTCGATCTCGAGACGCTGGTTGAGGCGGTACCGTCCGACGGTGCCGAAGTCATAGCGCTCGAAGTCGAAGAACATCGAGTTGATCATCTGCTTCGCGTTCTCTTCCGTGGCCAGGTCTCCCGGACGGATACGCTTGTACACCTCGCGGTATGCCTCACCACGGTTCGTCGTCGCATCCTTGGCAAACGTCGTCGCCAAAAATGGGACGTCGCCCGTGTCGATGTCGGAGAACGAGTCGTTGATTTTCTGGTCGTCGAAGCCGAACGCACGCAAGAGCGTCGTTACCGGGAGCTTGCGTTTGCGGTCAATCTTCACGGACAGCACGCCGTCAAGATCGGTCTCGATCTCAAGCCACGCACCGCGGTTCGGGATGACCTTCGCCCCGAACAGTCGCTTGCCCTTGTTGAACTCCATCGTGAAGAACACCCCGGGACTGCGGATCAGCTGGGAAACGACGACGCGTTCCACACCATTGATGATGAAGGTGCCCCGCTCGGTCATGATCGGGAAGTCGCCGAGGTAGATTTCCTGCTCCTTCACCTCGCCGGTCTTCTTCAAGACCAAGGTCGCCTTGGCCCGCAGCGGCGCCTCATAGGAAATATTCTTGCCTTTCGATGTCTCGGGATCGTACTTCGGCTCGTCGAGATAGTAATCGGACAGCGACAACTCGATATCCTTACCCGTGAAGTCGGCGATCGGGTTCACCTCGTCGAACAGTTCCTTGATGCCCTTCTCCCAGAACCATTCGTATGAGTCGGTCTGGATCTCGATCAGGTTCGGCAGCGAGACGAGCACCTGATCGCGGAAGAACTTCCGCTTGGAAAGCGACGAGTGGGAACTGACGTGTTCCTTGACCCGGAGCGCGGACTTCGTCTGAGACATACGAAAATTGCCATCGTCACTTCTTGCTGTTTCGGCGGGGCCGTCGAGAAAACAAGCGATGACTGATGGTTGCGGTTATTTATGAAATTGTGCCACCCGTACGGACTCGAAACATTCTCTTTGAGGAAAAAAGAGAAACATAACGAGGAAACCCGCGCATCTGCGCGTTTTTCCTTTATCTCCGACCTTCTGACCGACTGAAGAGTCCTCTAGAGCGGACTTTCTTACCAAGTAGCCCTATCGTACCAGGATGAGAAAAATGTGTCAAGGTCGGTATACGGAGAGACTTCTGAAAATGAAAAGGAGGATATATCGTGGCTCAGATAAAACCTATTTCAGAAATGAAACTTTCCGCAGGTTCAGGGTTATACCCTGAACCGTTGGGTTCACGAGCCTTCTATCATTGGATACCACCAAAAACGGGAGAATAACCGGTTGGAGCAGGGTACAACCCTGCTCCTGCAATAAGGTACGCCTTACAAAATGCATTGACACTGGAGAGGGTCTGGCCGTTTTTTTCTATTGACAAATATCCGCTATTTGATATATATGTATCCGCAAGAACGGATCCTTTATAATAAACAAGACCGGAGGCATCATGCCCAAGCGAATCGATGAAAGTGAACACCCGCTCAGTTCCGCGCTGTTCAAAAACGGGGAAGAAGTCAACCTCTCAACAGCGATTGGATTATTAGCCATTGTGCTACTTATATTTTCTGCACCGCTTCGCATTTTCTCGGAAGGAGTGGAGAGGCTCGTCAGAGGCCTGCTCCTGGTAACTTGCATAATCGGTCTTGCGTTGGGGTATTTCCTGGGCCAGCATGTCGGCTTTAGTCTCATGATCGGAAGCAATTTCGTTTTCCTGGTCATTGTCATCGTGTTGGCGCGGAACAAGAAAAAGGATCCGGATGCGCAAGACGCCGATTTCGCAATCGCCTTCATTATCGCGCTCACATGCGCGGCATGGTTTTCGTTCTTCAACGCCGCCGGTGTCGTCACTTCATTCTTCGGCACAATGGTTGATATCTTCGCACATTCCAAACCGAACTTGTGACTCTGGCATTGACCGATCACGCCTATTGTTCAATAGAGCGACCCAAATGCACTTCCCAATCAGTAACGGGAAGTGTTTTATTTTCCGCAGGTTCAGGGTTATACCCTGAACCGTTGGGTTCACGAGCCTTTTATCATTGGAAACCACAAAAAACCGGGAGAAAAACCGATTGGAGCAGGGTGCAACCCTGCTCCTGCAATATTCGTGCTGTATTCAGTGCTATATTCAGTGCTTTTTCGAGAACTCGAGCACGAAGCCTTCGACTTTGATCAGTCGTTTTTCAAGCTTTTGGAAGTCTTCCAGGTCGACTTTCTGGGAAAGCTTGTGTTTGATTTCGGTCACATCTTCCTGAAGCGTATCGACTTTGGTTTCAAGGGTATCGAATCTGACTTCAAGATTGTCGACTTTGGTTTCAAGGGTATCGAATCTGACTTCAAGATTGTCGACTTTGGTTTCAAGGGTATCCAGTCTGACTTCGATCGTATCCAGTCTGACTTCGATCTTGTCCAATCGTCCGTCGATTACATCAAGATGGCCATCGATGGTATCCAAACGAGAGACGATCCCCTCATGCTGTTCCGAGATAATCTGAATACCGTCGCTCATGCTTTCCAGAAGCGACATCACATGGTCCGAAGAGAAGACCTTTTCGAGATTTTCAGAATCCTTGGACTTTTTCATACCCTTCATTATACGACCCTGCCAGGAGGAGTCAAGAATGGCTTTTATGAAGCATCAATGGAGACATAGCCTCCACGATTGACATTCCGTGTCGGGTCCTGATTTTTTTTATTTTTGCTCTCGTTTCCGTCTCTGCTTAAACACGTGAACACAGTACCCGTTAACGGCAGTATCGCTCCCCGTTCCCATTGTCAGTTATCATTTGTTTGTTGTCAGTGATAAGTCGGCTTTCGCCCCGTACTCCCACGCCTTCGCCACCGACTGCGCGATACGGACCGAGGTGAACGACTCAGGGACGTCGGTCTCTATATTGAAACGGGTAACGTCGGTCGGCGCGATGCAGGACTCCTTCAAGAGTTCGTCGATCGCCTCGAAGAGCTGATGTCCCATATCCCTCGCTTCGGGCCATGCCCGCGACGAAACCTCCCGTGTCTCTTCCATGAGCGCGAGCCGCGATCCTTCCCTCCCTATTTCGAGTCTGAATGCATGAACCATACCAGGAAGTGTAAAGCGCAAAGTGAAAATTGTAAAATAGAGGAACTCCGGATCCTGGATTGCTTCGGCCTCCGAGGCCGCGTAAAGACAGTTTTCGCTCCCGTCCGTCTCTGCGAGGGTGAGTCTGCGAACCCGTGGCAGTCCAGGGCCCTGGTCCCGTCGCTCGTGAGCGACTGAGCTGGATTGCTTCATCTCCGGAAGATGGTTCGTAAAGACAGTCTTCGTTCCTGTTCCCAACTCGTTAACACGGTAACCCGTGAACAGCCTAGCCATTTTCCGTTCCCGCCACTTGTTAACTGCTCATTGTTATCTGTTTATTGTTTCATTTCTTTCCAGTCAAAATTCCACGGATCGGTCTTCCGGCCCGGCGCGATATCGGAATGGCCGAGGACATATTTGATGGGATACTCCGATTTGAGTGAGGTGATAAGCGAGCGGAGACTCACATACTGTGCCGATGTCGGCGAATCGGTGTCCTTTTCGAGTACCTCGATGCCGATCGAGAACGCATTCACGCCAGTACGGCCGTCGGGCATCTTCGATACCCCGGCATGATACGCGACATCGTGGTCGGCGACAAGGCAATATATCGTCCCCTTGCGATCAATCAGATAGTGCGGGGAAACGCCCGACTGTTTGTACTCTGCGATCACGCCGGACACCGAATACGGATCGCTCCCGAGTGCGTCGTACGATGAATGAACGACGACCGTATCGATGGTACGTGACACCCGCTTTTCGTACCCGAACGACACGAGCCGACCAATGATGGAAGGACTGGTCTTATCCGCGCTCCCCTTTCCTCCCGTTTCTCCCCCTTGTACCCCTTTCGCCTCCGTCATCATGCTGTTCGCCGTATCATTCCCGGCCGTCCCGATTCCCCCGTTCAACACCCCTTCGCTCCCTTGTTGCCCCGTGCCGGACGAAGCGCTGTTGTCCGAAGCCGGAACATCAGCCACCTGGTCACCCTGATCCGGCGATGAGGAGACGGGAATGTCCACAGGCACCGTATTCGCGAACGACTGCCTTCGCACACCGGACACGAAAACCATTACCGCGCCCGCAAGCACGATCAGGATCAGGAGAAAAAGGTATTTTTTCGGTATGGAAGTCATAGCTCGAGTATAGCACCAAATACTAAGAGTACCGGCAGCCCGCAGAAGGATCAGCCTTCGAATGACAACGCACACCTCTGAAAGTTGGGCACTAGTTCCCGATTAGGTAGTTTCTTAAAGATATTTTACTCGACGTATTCTAAAAAATGATATGCCGACTTCGACCGATCAAGCACAAATCCCTCCCCTCGAAGACTCGGTACTCCCTTTGCAAAAGGGAGATATCGATTACAGTACAAGCGAAAAAAGATATGTCTCCCCCTTTCGGGAAGGGGGAGCGAGGGGGATTTGTGACTGCGAATTAAGCATTTTTACTTTATAAAATATAAAACGTCGATTCTGACTTTATCCTAGCCTAAAAGAAGCACTTTCACCAACCTAATCGGGTACCAGTGCCGAAAGTTGAAGAATACCGTCGCCTAAGGTACTATCAACATGCTGATATACCGGCAGTTTTCACCTCTCACCGACCGACCATGAAACTTCCTGGGACATTCAAGATCGACAAAAAATACGTCCCGCTTATTCTTCTCGGCCTGATTATCCTGGCCGGGATATTTTTGCGCACCTATCACTTCGCGGAGTGGATCCGGTTCAACGACGATCAGGCTCGCGACGCGACATTCGTTCGGGGCTTCCTGTCGGGAAGAAAGGACCTTCCACTCCTCGGACCGAACGCCTCGGGGACACGGTTCCGGCTCGGACCGCTGTTCTACTATTTCCAATACGCCTCCGGAAAAATCTTCGGTGGTGCGCCGGACCGGTTGGCCTACCCGGATCTTTTCTTCTCCGTCCTCGCGATCCCGATGTTCTTCTTCTTCCTACGGAAATTCTTTTCCGACCGGATAAGCGGGGCGGTCACCGCGCTCTACGGGCTCTCGTATTACGCGATCGAGTATTCGCGGTTCGCCTGGAATCCGAACTCGCTGCCGTTCTTCACGTTGCTGTTCCTCTTTGCCTTGTCGGAACTGGCCGAACAAAATCGGAAAAACAAGACCGTATGGGCGATACTCGCCGGCATCGCGCTCGGAGTCGGCATCCAACTTCACACACTTTTCCTCCTGATCGCTCCCTTCGTACTGATCGCGTTTTGCATCGTCACCCTCAGGAAAAAACCGCGTGCCTGGAAAACGACCGTGCTCCTGATTGTGGTCGCCACACTCTTAAACATTCCGCAACTTTCTTCCGAAATACGGACCGGCGGAGCAAACACCGGGGAATTCATCACCGGTATCATCATGGAATCGACCCCGTTCCGCCTGCTCGGGGAATATGCCATGGTCGACGGCGTCTGCCAGGTGCGGAACAACGCGATGATCGTTTCCGCTTCCGGAGGACTGGAAGATTGCCACCTCGCCGGATTCCGGGCCCAGCTCGCCACCGAAGAAAAGGCGCTTGGAACCTTCGGCCGGATTATCATTCTCTCCGGACTCTTCATCGGTATTATCTTCTCGGTCGGAGGATACCTTCTCCTCTTGCTCCGCATCCGGAAAGAGACTGATGCTGAAAAAAAACGAGGACTCTTGCTCGTCTCGGTCTATGCGATAACCGCTTTCCTGATCTTCATCCCCTTCGCGACCGAGATGACCTCGCGCTACTTCCTGGTCGTCGAGTTCGTTCCCTTCCTCTTCCTTGCACTGTGGTTCGAGTCCGCCGAAAAACGATCCTCAAGATTCGGTCCGATCATCATCGTGATAGTCACCATCATCCTCGCGTTCCTGAACCTGCGGGCACTTTCCGAGACCTTCGCCTCGTACGAGGGGGCACATCCCGAACGTGTCACCATGCCGGAAAGCGTAACCGTGTCGGAGATCCGACGCATCGCCGGATACATGCAGGCCCATGCGGGAGTATCGGACACGATCTATGTCGATGACCGGAGCGGCGACCTGTTCGGAATGATCAAAGGACTCTCGTACTTCCTGGAGCCTTCCGGCATCACGATCAGGGTATTGAACGGGAATACGAGAATCAAACAAGACACTCCCGTCTTTTCGATCGATCTTGCAAAAATCTCCACGAACGAGGAACTCACCATTGAACGATCCTCACGGGAACAACTCGTCGACTATCGCATCACCGACAACGCGACTTTCGGCCGATTTACGACGTTTGACTTCGTCCGGAACTGATACCACGGCATGAAAAAGCTATGCGAAAACCGCCTAAGTATCTATCTCAAATCTCATGTCGAGCTGTAAATCCGAAAATTTCGTTGGAGCGCCAACCAGAGGTTGGTCACCCTCTGGGTGAAAAACCATGAAAAATGAGGACGGGTATCCGAAGGAGATGAGGATCCCGCTGTCGTAACCTGACGATTTTTGAATGATTTGCAGCCGAAATTTTCGGATTTCAGCCGGCAAGAGGATTTTTTGCCTTATATAGGCGTTGAGATTTGAGATAGATACTAAACAGAGCCGAGGCGGTTTCCTTTTTATTTTCAATTCGCGACCGTATTCCTTATTCCTTATTTCTTCTTTCCTTTCTTTCCGTGCGAGGCGATGAGTGCCACGGCCGCGCCGAGCGCCGCCGAGATGCCGGACGCGATGGCCATAGCCTTCTCCGGATTCTTCCGGATGTACGCATCGGCCTGCTTTACCGCCGCATCGGCCTGCTTACGGATCTTCGCCGCCTCTTTCTCGACCGTCTTGAGACCCTTCTCGATCTCCTTCTCGAACTGCTTTTTCACATCCGACACGGTCACATTCTTCGCCGCCGTTTTCTTCGTCATACGATTTTGCTTACTGTTTACCACTTATCATACTGATAGCCGCCCTATCGCCTGCTCCGGGAGAACGCGGACACGATGATTGCCGCCGCGAACACGAGCACCCCGACGATGATCTCGCCCACGCCCGGCGTCCCATACAGGAAATCAAGCAGGCTCGCGAATCCGCTGAAGAGGAACCAGATGCCGATCGCACCCAAGAGGACCGCGAATGCCCGGCGCAACACCGTACTCGTGACCTCATCGATAGCCGAAGAGATACTCGAAGCGACACTCTCCAGAAGATTCTTCACGCCCCCGAACACGGCATCGAAGATGAACGCCGACCCGAATCCGCTTCCGCCACTCTCGTGTTTTTCCTTATTCCCTTCCGGGACGATGTCGATTCTCATAGGTTTTCGTATTCATGCTCATCGTACGGATCCAGTATACCATGAAGCCGGGTCGCCTTCAACGGAAAAAGCGCCATCGACCCGACCGGTTCACGATCGCGTTCCGAATCATGATGATAAAAAGAGACCAGACCTCTTTAAAATGAGTGATGTTGATTCGGTCTATTTATACCGTAACGCTTCCAGCGGATCCACCTTGCTCGCGCGACGGGCCGGAAAGAATCCGGTCAACAATCCGACGAAACCGGAAAAAAGCAGGATGAACCACACGAACCATGGCGGACTGAAGAACAGGTCGACCGGCTGACCACCGAAACGGGTGGCAAGAAAATTGACGAACACGTTCAATCCCTTACCACCAAGGAACCCCGACAATACGCCGACAATCCCCCCCCAAAAATCCCATGATGGTCGACTCGAGGATAAAGAGGGACGAGATATTCGCATCGGACGCCCCCAAGGACTTCATGATCCCGATCTCTTCCGTCCGCTCAAGCAAAGCGATGGTCATGGTATTGAACATACCGATGGCACTGACCACTAAGGCGATGACACCGAACAGCATGAGTACGATTTGAAGGATGCCGAAGATATTGTTGGCCTGGTCCACCGTGTCGGAAAGGGAAGAGACCGCAAACCCTTTCCCGAGGATCAGGTCCCGGACAGACACGAGCCCGTCTTTGGAACGCACCTTGACCTTCACCGTCGCATACCGGCTGATCGGCATACCGGACACGGCCTTGGTATTGATATAGACGACATTCTCTTCACTTGAGACGATACCGGCGACCGTAAAGGTCCCGTCACCCAGCATCACCTGCTCCGCATGGTCGTTTTCGTCCGTATCACTCGGGACGACGGCATTCGGATCGAAAAATTTCAGATACATTTCCTGGCCCAGCAGGTCCTTCCCGCCATCGCCCGAGAACGCGCTCGCCAAAGAGGAAGAGATGATCAGCCCGTTCGGCGCATCGTCGCGCAGGGTGTCCCCCGCCTCGATACGCGTCCCGCCCAGGCGAAGGAACGTCGGCGTGACCACGAAGACATTGAGGTCGATCAGCTTCTCGTGAAATTTTCCCTGCGAGACCAGCCGGGCGCTCGGACTGACCTCGGCGACATCCGGCATCGCCTGCAGATCTTCGATTGCCTTCGGGGAAAGGGTCACCGTATTCCCGGATGCTTCGGCCACGTCGAGCGTCAGGAGCGAATCGGCCGTGGTGATACGGTCCAAAAGCGTCCGCTGGAGACCGTACCCGAGCGAGACCAGGAACAATATGGCCCCGATACCGATGCTCATGCCGAGCACGGTCAGGAAGGTCCGCAACAGCCGGGCCTTGAACATACGGGTGGAGATGGCGAGCGCGTCGGAAAGTTTCATACCGTTCGGTGTATCCCTATCAATATTTGAGCAAGAGGATCGTTTCGGTTTCCGAGACCAGGTGTTCGGCGGTATCGCGCCGAAGCCCGGCGCCGCCTTCCGAAACGGGATCGTCCAGTTTCTGTTGCAATCCCCTCAGGTCGATCTTCAACGCGAGCCGTTCCGTAAGCGCTTCGCGTACCCGGTCCGCCTGCACGGAATCCGCCGGAAACGTCAATCGGTCCGCAAAGAACGCGTAGATCAGCCGAGCGCCTTCCTGCGCCGACTTGGCCGTCTTGACCCTGGTCGCGGTGTCGAGGTATGCCTCGATCCGACCCGCGAGCGATACGGCCCGGATCCGGTTCCAGCCGGCACCGCCGGATTCGGCCGGCAAGTCGAGTAATGCCGTAAACCGGTGGGCATCGATCGCCCCGATCATCCGCTCCTGAAGCAACGACTCGGCCCCCCGTAATTGATCTTCGGTGACGGAAGAAAGTATGTGCGCCAGAAGCTGTTTGGTCTTGAAGGGCGCAAGCAGCGTCCGGGTATATTCGTCGGACAATCCGCGGAAGCTCCGCATCAGCAACTTGAGCTCCCGGGATTCTTCGGGTCATACGCAATAATGGGTTCTCAATAAAGATATAGAATCGAAATACTTTCCATATAACTTGCTCCTACTCATCCCAATCTCCCTGATTCCTTTCGTTATCGGAATCAGTCCCTCTTTGGGACAA
>Ga0194037_1001562_pt1 | contig 16380 bp, 20 predicted proteins | sample JunL306m_MetaG_FD_148653 | JGI IMG/M metagenome (GOLD analysis project Ga0194037, IMG submission 148653) | Anoxic zone freshwater microbial communities from boreal shield lake in IISD Experimental Lakes Area, Ontario, Canada - Jun2016-L304-6m | ecosystem: Environmental > Aquatic > Freshwater >...
CTGTCGCGATCAAGCAAGAAACGTGAACCTTTCCCAGGACCTGCGAGCGAAATTAACATCGCGCAATTCCCAGGGATTTGTTCGATTATTTCGCGCTCATTAGAGCTAAGTAAATCCATTACTTGTGAGTCAGATTTTGCATCAGGGACTGCGCGTAAATTGCTCAAATTTAACGTGCTAGTTAATTCGAAATTTCCGTTAGGGATATCACTAGAGGCACTCATGTACTGCCCCCTTTCGATATAAACCTTTACTTCAACTGTAGGCTGACACTATTTCACGGAAGGGTCGTGGTCAAGCGGTGAGTTGCTCATAATCTGGCGCTGACAGCAGCCCTGGCGCATCAGCTAATCCCCCAGATATTTCAATTTCGGCTATCCAACCAGATCCATATGGATCAGAGTTGATTACTTCAGGTGTCTTATCCAGGCCCGAGTTGACCGCAACGATTTTTCCAGTCAGAGGTGCATAAATTTCCGAAACGCTCTTAGTTGATTCAACTTCCCCGCATACTTTTTCAGCCGTAACGCTCTCACCAATCTTTGGGAGTTGTATGTACACGATATCTCCCAACGCGCCCTGCGCGAAGTCGGTAATTCCGATTCTAAAAATTTGGGGGTTAGCGGTAGCGGCAATCCATTCATGCTCTTTTGTATATTTCAGTTCCGCTGGAATTGAACTCATTTGATTATCTCCCCTTTAATTGCACAAACATTTGTTTGGTGAAAAGCCGTAAAAGCGCCGTAGCTGTATAACGAAAACCTGTCAGAAGGTATAACGCTATCCCCCAGATAGCAAAACTCCAACCGAAAATTAGTAGAACTCGACCAAATCCACTGTTGCTCGAGACCAGAATCAATGGAAAGGCGTAGAGAAGGGTGAAAGTTGCAGATTTGCCAAGAAAGGTGACCTTGAAAACACCGCCACCGGTACCGCGCATGACCAAGAGCATCAGGGATAACCAGACATCTCGGCCAATCAATAAAATTGGAATCCAGGTTGGTAGTGCTCCGGAGATCGCCATTGCGATTAGAACCGCCGCTATGTACGCACGATCAATTGCCGGATCGAGAAGCTCGCCAAGAGCACTCTCCTGTTTCAAAACCCTGGCTAATTTTCCATCCAAGTAATCTGTTACGCCCCCTATAACAAGGATGGCAAAACTCAAGGCGATGTTGTGCGCGTGTAAATAACTCCACAGGAAAAATGGAATACCCAGACCGCGCAGTATTGATATGGCATTTGGGATCGTATAAATCTGCGATCCATTCCGATTCCTTATATTGCGGCTCAAATTGTTATCCACCGCAGCAAACTACTCTCGTTCCTTAACCTTCACGACTACCTCCACGGGAGTGCCTGGGAAGCCAAATTCTTCACGCAATCTACGCTCAATGAACCGTCGATAAGAGGTTTCCACGAACTCGCTGGAGAAAACTACAAATTTCGGTGGGCAAATTGCCGCCTGAGTGGCAAATCTGATCTTTGGTTGTTTTCCGCTTCGCACTGGCGGTGGGGTTGCCGCGATCAGGGCGCCCAAGAAGGAATTCAGCTTGCTGGTTGGCACTCGCTTCTCCCAACTTGAAATCGCTGTGCGCAGCGCTGGGGCTAGTCGATCTCGGTGCCAGCCGGTTTTTGCTGAAATATTCACACGCTGAGCCCAAGGATAACGCTCCAAATTCCGTTCTAACTCTTTATCTAATTGCAGTTGTCGCTCTTCATCGACCATGTCCCATTTATTCATAACAATCACCAGAGCTCGGCCAGCTTCTTCAACCATGGTGACAATTCGCAGGTCTTGTTCGGTTAACGGAACTGAGGCATCAAAAACAACTACGGCAACTTCAGCTCGTTCCAAGGCAATAGAAGTTCGAAGTGAGGCGTAATAATCTGTGCCGCTATCTTGATGTGCGCGCTTTCTGATTCCTGCTGTGTCGATAAATCTCCAAGTTGACCCATCAATCTCAATTAGTTCATCAACGGGGTCACGAGTTGTTCCGGCCGCATCATCAACCAGAACTCTTGACTCGCCGGCCAAAATATTTAACAAACTCGATTTTCCAACATTTGGTCGGCCGACAAGAGCAATTCTGCGAAACCCATCATCCGGTTTTTCGCTACCAACTTCTGGAAGTTGCTTCACTATATAGTCCAGCATGTCACCGCTGCCACGTCCATGTAGCGCTGAAACAAATTTTGGTTCTCCAAGTCCTAAATTCCATAATCCATGTGCCAGCGCCTCTTCATTTGCGCCATCAACTTTATTTGCAGCAAGTACGACCTTCTTCTTGGATTTACGAAGCAAAGTTAATAGAGACTCATCTTCATCGAGGGCACCAACTTGGGCATCGATCACAAAAAGGACAAGATCGCTCTCGGCAATAGCCGCTTCAGACCCTGCAGTAATTTTCTGGGAGATTCCTTCCGGTTTAACTTCCCAACCACCAGTATCAATCAAAATAAAACGTCGCCCGTTCCACTCTGCCTCGTACTTAACTCGATCTCGCGTTACACCAGGTGTATCTTCCACAATCGCTTCTCTGCGGCCAATAATTCGATTTACCAGGGTTGATTTTCCAACGTTTGGTCGACCAATTACGGCAATTTTTGGCAGACCGAGTAAATTTTTACGTTTCAGCCACTCCCAAATAATTTCTACAACTTCCTTCAAACCCATCTCGGTTGAATCCAATTCAAGCGCATCCTCTGCTGGACGCAGTGGCGAGATTTTGCGAGTGCTATCGATTAGATCCCGATTATCCAATGATTTAGCCACTTTTTCCGTGGCTTCACTGGCATCCATTTCGGTCGCACGTCGTAGCGCTCTAGCCTGCAAATCGGCATATAGAAAAACTTTGAGATTCGCATCAGGTGCAACAACGGTTCCGATATCACGCCCTTCAACAACTATTCCAGTGTCACATTCTTCAATAATTGTTTTCTGCATATCGACCAAATGTGCTCGTAGTTCTGGAATCTGACTCAATTGCGAAACTTGATCCGTAATCCTGTTGGAGCGAATTTCAGAGGTTACGTCCACATCCCCAGCCATGATCCTTGGATCTTTTGGATCTGTTTTAAAAGAAATTGGATGTTTTTTAATAGCCGCAATAATTTCCCAGCCTTGATCAACATTTTCTTGCAATGCAATCCACGTAGCTGCTCTATAAAGAGCTCCGGTATCAAGATATTTCCAATTTGCACGAGTCGCTATTGCTTTCGCTGTACTTGATTTTCCGGAACCACTTGGACCGTCGATCGCAACTACAATTCCGGCCATAAGAGAACCTTACTAGTGATCTAGAGGGGTATTTTCTATGAACTTCTATGAACCTCTATGAAAAATGTCTGCTATTTGCGCGGGATATGCGCTAACCAACCCTGCGCGAGCAGGTGCTTTTGGAGCTTGTGCGCATCTAGATCGTTCAGAGCAAGTGTTATGAGCCCAGTCTCTTGATTTGGACTGTGTTCGATGGCTAAATCTTCGATATTGACACCAACATTGCTGCATTCTTGAAAAATAAGAGCAAGCTGACCGGGTTTATCAGAAATAACAATTGGAAGATATGTGTAATCACGCTTTCCGCTGCCATGTTTGCCAGGAATTCGCGCCCGCCCAGAGCGACCTTGCGAAATAAATTCTTCAATAGATTCACTATCTCGGGAGATCAAAGCGCTTTTCAAGTTATTTAGTTGGGAAATTACTTCATCTAGTTTTGGAACCAGGGCATCAGAGTTTGAAGTCAATAAAGTGGACCAGAGTTTAGGATCTGAATCGGCCAATCTTGTGAGGTCACGCAAACCTTGGCCCGCTAGATTGAGAGCTGCGATATCTGCTTCATTTAACATCCCCGCCAATAGCGAACTCAGAATCTGCGGAAAATGCGAGACCAGGGCCACCGCAGCATCATGCTCTTGCGCCCCTAAAGTGAAAGGCGTGCTTCCTAAAATTCTTCCCAAATCGAGTACAAAATCAATAACTTCTTGATCTGTCTTCGAGGTTGGCGTAACGATCCATGGACGTGAATCAAAGATATCTGCTCGAGCAGAGCCCGGTCCGGAAACTTCACGCCCAGCCATCGGGTGCGCGGAGCAAAATCTTTTAGCAATTTCTGGAAATTTTTCTACTTCAACGTGAAGGTTAGACTTTATGCCTGCGATATCTATGAATTTTGCTTCTGGGTTACTTTCAAAAACACGCTTTAGCTCTTGAAAAACTGAATCTGGTGGAGTGGCGATAAGAAATACATCTGTTTTCGCCGGGCGAACATTAGTTTGTAGCAAATCGATAGCCATTTTCTCATTCTTGGGGTCAAGATCTGAGATTGAGAGGGAAAATCCACTCTCTTTAAGCTTGAGACCTATGGATGTCCCAATCAAACCTGCGCCAATTATGTGAATATGTGGTTGTGGCGCCTTCATTTCTGCAAATCTTTACGTAACACGCTCGCTCCACGTAGGTAGATATGTTTGATATCGCCACGCTCGCGTGTTGTTCTAGCGTGCAACATGACACGAACACATCGGGGCAATGAACCAACCACGGCTATCTCAGCCGCGCACATAAGGGGAACATCACCGAAACCCATCGATCTAGCCCCTGTGGCCGGAAAGTCACTAACGAGGTCTTGGGTGGCGGTGAATAAGACTGAAATCAAGTCGCCGTCTTCTAGACCGTTCTGGCTCATGATCTCGCGCAGCAATTCTGTGACTGCTGATGCCATTTGCGTGGCGGTATCTTCGGCTAGTTGCGTGGCACCACGAAAGGCACGAACTTGCTTCTCCGAGTTCATCATACGAGAAGGATAGCGTTTGCCGTGTTGCGAAGGATTACCATTTAATAATTTAAACCATATGCCTTTTTGTTGACAAATTTATATTACTTTTATCGATAAAGTATTCGGGGCTAACTAGCCTACGGATCAAATATCGATAAACGTATTTCTTAGACTTATTTTGCGCTCGCAAATATCTATTTATCGATAGAACCTGAGCCCAATTCAAACCATTAAAACGCTTTATCGCTATTCTTGAATACTGTTTAGCGTTTTACCGTTTTGCGCTCGTAAATATCTATTTATCGATAGAACCCGAGCCCAATTCAAACCATTAAAACGCTTTATCGCTATTCTTGAATACTGTTTAGCGTTTTACCGTTAAAGCAATATGCAGATTTTCAATCTCTTTGCTATTTAGTACCCGCCAGCGTCCTTCTTTGAGATCACCTATCGTTATGGGTCCAAAATCAGTTCGGATCAATCTTTGAACCTCGATCTCAAGGACTTCAAACATTCGCCGGACGATGTGGAAACGACCTTCATGGATACTGACTTCAATCCAATGATGCTTTGAATTTACCTCTCGGATTACTTTAACCTCCAGGGCTCGAGCTAGCCCATCCTCCAAGATCACACCCTTGGTCAAAAGTTCCAAATTCTCTTTGGAAACTACCCCTTCAGTTTCAACGAGGTATTTCTTGATTAACCCGAACGAAGGATGGGTAGCTTTGTGCGTTAATTCCCCATCATTTGTGAGCAGAATTAACCCCTCACTATCTTTGTCCAAGCGGCCGACATGAAATAACCGCTCATTACGCTCGCGAAAGAAATCGCCTAGATTAGCTCGATTTTCTGGGTCTGCCATTGTGGAAATTACGCCTCTTGGCTTATAAAACGCAAGGTAAGTTTTAGTTTTATTTGATCGAATTGCCTCACCATCAAACTCAACTTTAACGATTTCTGGATCAAATTTGCTGCCGAGTTCTGTTATTTGCTCACCGTCAACACTTACACGGCCTTCACTGCGGCCAACATGAAATAACCGCTCATTACGCTCGCGAAAGAAATCGCCTAGATTAGCTCGATTTTCTGGGTCTGCCATTGTGGAAATTACGCCTCTTGGCTTATAAAACGCAAGGTAAGTTTTAGTTTTATTTGATCGAATTGCCTCACCATCAACCTCAACTTTAACGATTTCTGGATCAAATTTGCTGCCGAGTTCTGTTATTTGCTCGCCGTCAACACTTACACGGCCTTCACTTATAAGCTCTTCACTCCCCCGGCGGCTGGCTATACCAGCGTCGGCAAGAATCTTCTGTAGGCGAATGAGCGCCATTTTTTCCCCGTTTCAACAGCTTCAACAGCGTGGAATCGATCTAAAGAGGTACTTTAGGGTTTAACAACAAGCCAAGAGTAGGCGATAGCGCCCGCAACTGCTAATCCGGCAGAACTCAAGCCAAGCTTTACACGGCCTGCACTTATAAGCTCTTCACTCCCCCGGCGGCTGGCTATACCAGCGTCGGCAAGAATCTTCTGTAGGCGAATTAGCGCCATATTTTCCCCGTTTCAACAGCTTCAACAGCGTGGAATCGATCTAAAGAGGTACTTTAGGGTTTAACAACAAGCCAAGAGTAGGCGATAGCGCCCGCAACTGCTAATCCGGCAGAACTCAAGCCAAGCTGCCTACTCTGTAAGGGTAGCCAAAACCTCATCTAGCCCATCAACATCTGGCAGGAATGGGGCTAGGGCCGGAAGGTCTTCCACCCGATTCAAGCCCAATTTCTCTAAGAAGAATGAGGTAGTTGAGTACAAAATAGCACCAGTTTCATGCTCAATTCCGGTCTCCTCGACCAATCCCCTGGTTACCAGCGTCTTCATAACGGCCTCAACATTCACTCCTCTAATTGCCGAAACCCGAGCTCTTGAAATGGGTTGTCTATAGGCAATAACCGCCAGAGTTTCCAGTGCTGCTTGGGTTAAGCGGGCGCTTTGACCATCTAAAACAAATTTTTCGACCATGGGAGCCAAGTCAGGATGGCTATAAAAGCGCCATCCGCCGGCTACTTGGCGAAGTTCAAAACCCCGTCCCTCACTTGAATATGAGTCGGAGAGCTTATGGAGGGTTTCAAGGACAACCTCTGTCGGAACCTCGGTAATTTGAGCCAGAACAAGTTCAGAAACCGGTTCATCAACCACCATAAGGATCGCTTCTAATGATCTTTCTAGTTCAACATTAGACATTTATATCTCCATCTGTCTCATCTGACATCGTGACTTGCGGAATATCAAACTCATCACTCACTTCGATTAGTCCCGTGGCGCTTCCGATCCAAGTAATTTGAAGCTCCCCAAGAGCAATCACTTGCTCAAATCGGACTACTCCTTCTCGGTAGAGCTCCAGTAGAGCTAAAAAGCGCGCTACGACCACCATGGTATTTGCAGCGTCCCCTATAAGGCTCCTGAAGGTCGATCTTCCGCTTCTGCGTAGTTGGTCCACAATCTTCGTAGATTCCTCTGAGACGCTCACCAGCGGGCGATGAATATGACCAATACCCACCGTAGGCACGGTTTTTGGCGCAAGAACTCGTTGGGCTATGGCGCCAAATCGATCCGGACCAACGCCAATGAGTACTTCAGGCAGCAGTTGGGCAAAATGAGCCTCCAGGGCAACCACACGGGCAAAAGTGCGCTCCTCTCGAACCAGCCGTTCGCTGAAAATCGAAGCGATCTCCTTAAAGGCCCGATACTGAAGCAATCTGGCAAAAAGCAGATCCCGAGCTTCAAGTAGGGCCAGATCGCCCTCATCTTCAACTTCACCGGATGGGAGCAAGCGGGCTGCTTTTAGGTCTAACAGGGTTGCAGCCACAACCAGAAATTCAGTAGTCCGGTCCAGATCCCAACCGCCACCACCCTCAGCGCTCTCAAGGGCGCGGATATAGGCGATGAAGTCATCGGTCACGATGCTCAGCGCTATCTCAGTTACATCCATTTTGTGGCGAGAGATCAACTGCAGGAGCAAATCAAAAGGGCCATCAAAATTGCTCAGATGAACGGAGAAAGCCCCTTCAGACCCCTCTATAACCGGCGGTGTGAGCTCGGTAGTGTCGGAAATCTGATCATTCATGGTGGAAAGGTAGTCCAACTGCGCTTGCCTTGGTAATCGCACCGCCGTAGAGTCCGCCGCATGGCAAAAATCAATTCAAAGGTAACTCGATTCGACGCTAAATCGACAAATCGAGACGAAGAACTAGCCGCGACTTCAATTGTGCTTGGTCGCAAAGCTATTGATTTTCCGGAAATAACCAAACCACCTGTAGCTGGAAGCGCTCGCGTTATTTCAATTGTTAATCAAAAAGGCGGAGTTGGTAAAACAACTACAACAATCAACTTAGGTGCGGCGCTTGCAGAAGCCGGACGACGAGTGTTGTTAATAGATTTTGATTCGCAGGCCAGCATGACTACTGGACTTGGAATTAAGCCACTGCAAATAAAAGAGCAGTACGGATCGATTTGGTATTTGCTCAATGATGAATCAGCAAATATCAACGAGTTCATTCTTAAATCAAATGTTCCAGGGCTAGATTTCATTAGAGGTCATAAAGATCTAGCTGCTGCTGATGCAGCATTTGTTTCGGAAATTGCCAAGGAACACAAACTGCGCAAGCTCTTGGCACCAATCCTAGAAATTTACGACGATATTTTGATTGACTGCTCCCCTTCACTGGGCACGCTAACTGTTAACGCCTTAACTGCATCACAAGGTGTTTTGATACCAATGGAGTGCGAATATTTCGCAGTTCTTGGTCTTGGATTGGTTCGCGAAACAATAGAGAAAGTTAAGACCAACATAAATCCATCTCTTGAAATTTATGGAATTTTGGCGACGATGTTTGATCGTAAAACAGCGCACTCTAGAGAAGTTTTAGAATTGATTCATAATGAATTTCCAAAAGATCTGCTAGATACAATAATTTCGCGGACAGTCAGGTTTTCCGAATCAACAGTCAAGGGTGAACCAATCACTACATATGCGAGTAGTTCGCTTGGCGCAGTTTCATATCGTCGTTTAGCACGTGAATTAATTTACCGAGGGGGAGCAAAATGAGCCGCAGAGTTAGCCTTCCAGGGGCAGATGAATTGTTCCGACAGAGCACTACATTGAGTGCAGTTCCATCGAGTGCACCGACTCCGATAGAGGATCAACCAACTGCGATTGTGACCTCTGCAAACAAAAAATCAGTGCGCACAACTGCTAGGCGCCGCGTCAATTCATTTGACCGGACACCAAGTGGTAGAGAACGTCACGATGAAAAAATCACGGTTTACCTATCCCCTGAAGAACTTTATGATTTAGATCAAGCCCGATTAGCGCTACGCGGTGATCTTGGGTTAGCGGTAGATCGAGGTCGCATTGTTCGCGAATCGCTCTCAATTATTATCGCTGATTTAGAAACCAAGGGTGATCAAAGCATTATCGCTCGTAGATTACGCGGCAAATAATTTAGTTTACTTAGCTCGTGGATGAGTTTCACTATATTTTTCGCGTAACAAATCGATCGTAACGAGTGTATAAATTTGAGTGGTTGTTACAGAAGAGTGCCCCAGCAGTTCTTGTACAACTCTAATATCAGCGCCACCATCCAATAAATGAGTTGCAAAAGAATGTCGTAGCGAATGGGGAGAAATTTCGCCAGCAATCCCTATTTCTTTCGCGGCCATAGAAATTAACGTCCAAGCGCTTTGTCGACTTAAACGACCTCCAGAAGAATTCAAGAAAAGAGCCCCATTAGATTTTTCACGTACCCAAGTCGGCCGTGCCCTTACTAAGTAATTATCTAAAGCTTCACGGGCATATTTCCCAATCGGAACCACCCGTTCCTTCTTTCCTTTTCCCACAATCCGCACACTTAAAGTTTCGGCAACTTGCTCAATGTCTGAAACATCGAGGTTCACGATCTCCGAAACGCGGGCACCTGTTGCATAGAGCAATTCAACTAAAGCTGCATTTCTCAGTCCAGCAGCGTCCGGTTTGCTAATTGCACTGATCAAACTTGAAATTTGCGTTATTGAAAGTGCTTTAGGTAGGCGCTTTGGAATTTTCGGTGGAGCAAAATTAGCCAATTGATCGAGAACCTTATTTTCTCTCGCGTAAAATTTGGAGTAGTTACGTAGAACGACGACAACTCGAGAGATTGAGCTTTCCTCAAGATTGTTTGTTGAATTCAAGCCGCGTAACCAAGCAATGAAATCAGTCACCGTCTCTTGCGAAATATTTAATGGATTCAGTTTTTGTTCCTCGGCAAAGATCAAAAACTTTTTAATATCGCGTCGGTAGGCTGCCAATGTGTTTTTGGCTAAGCCTTTTTCAACAGCGAGATACGTTAGGAAATCGGCAAACTGCGTCTGATCAATTTCCATGTTTTTTGATAGCAGCGGCAATTAAACCTGAAAACAGTGGATGCGCCTTTGTTGGCCTTGATAAGAATTCCGGGTGCGCTTGCGTACCCACATAGAAAGGATGTACGGAGGTAGGAAGCTCAACGAATTCGACCAAATGACCATCTGGTGAGAGCCCGGAGAAAATCAAACCCGTCTCTGAAATCTGATCTCGGTATTTGTTGTTAACTTCGTAGCGATGGCGGTGGCGCTCTTGAATTTCACTTGCTCCATAAGTATTGGCAACCAAAGAATTTGCGGCTAGTACGGCTGGATAAAGACCCAATCTCATACTTGCCCCCATATCTGCATTTCCAGCAACTATTTCTTCTTGATCGGCCATCGTTGAAATGACTGGATCATTCGTTTCTGGATCAAATTCGGCTGAATTAGCACCTGCTATGCCCGCTAAATTACGGGCTACTTCGATCACCATGCACTGCAACCCTAAACAAAGGCCGAGAGTTGGAATTTTATTTTCTCGGGCATAAGTTAGCGCTCCAAGTTTGCCTTCAATGCCTCTAACGCCAAAACCTCCTGGTACACAGATGGCATCAACATCACCAAGTACATTTTTTGCGCCCTCTAACGTTGCGCAATCATCACTCTGCACCCACTTGATATTTACGCGTGCGTCATTAGCAAAACCACCTGCACGAAGGGCTTCTGTTACCGAGAGGTAGGCATCTGGCAGATCAATATATTTGCCAACTAGCGCAACTGATACTTGATGAGCAGGTTGATGGACTTTTCTTAGAAGTTCGTCCCATTCCCCCCAAACGATATCTCGGTAAGGTAGATCTAACCGACGAACAACATAAGCATCCAGCCCTTCGGAATACAAAACTTTCGGAATATCGTAAATAGATGGCGCATCTACGGCAGCAACTACAGCCTCAAGATCAACGTCGCACATAGATGAAATCTTGCGCTTTACCGAATCTGGAATCGGACGATCTGATCTGATCACAATTGCATCCGGTGCAATACCAATCGCGCGCAGTGCCGCCACGCTGTGTTGAGTAGGTTTGGTTTTAAGTTCTCCCGATGGTCCTATGTAGGGAACTAATGAAACGTGTAGATAAAATACGTTCTCGCGACCAACATCTTGACGAATCTGGCGGGCAGCTTCCAAGAACGGTTGAGATTCAATATCTCCTACCGTTCCCCCGATTTCAGTTATAACTAGATCGATATCAGGCGCAGCCATTGCGCGAATTCGTTCCTTAATCTCATTTGTAATGTGCGGGATAACCTGGACCGTATCACCCAAATATTCGCCGCGACGTTCTTTAGCAATCACATTTGAATAAACCTGCCCAGTTGTTACATTCGCAGACCCATGCAAATTAGTATTCAAAAAGCGTTCGTAATGGCCAATATCCAGATCTGTTTCTGCACCATCATCGGTAACAAATACTTCACCGTGCTGAAAAGGATTCATCGTTCCCGGATCCACATTTAAATAGGGATCGAGCTTTTGCATGGTTACGCGTATTCCCCGAGAAGTTAAAAGCCTTCCCAGGCTTGATGCTGTGAGCCCCTTGCCCAAACTTGAGGCAACTCCGCCCGTAACGAATAGATGCTTAGTTACGTGTGAATTTCCATGAGAGGCGGTCATGGAAGGCTAACTTATCATCGATTTGGCAACCAAGTCCAATAACTCAGTGGCGTGTTCCTGGGCGGTCTTCGAATCTTCTTGACCTGACAACAATCTCGCGATCTCCTTAGTCCGAAGTGCGCCAGTCACGGCAATGACATCGCTTTGTGTAACCGATCCATCTTCGCTTTTCTGCACGACAAAATGTTGATTCGCCCAAACCGCCACTTGCGCTAAATGTGTAACAACTATCACTTGAGATTGCTGCGCTAATTTAGCCAACCTACGACCAACTTCTACCGCCGCCTTACCGCCAACTCCGGAATCAACTTCATCAAATATGTAGGTACCCACAGGCGATGATTCGGCTAAAACAACTTCTAAGGCCAACATAACGCGCGATAATTCCCCGCCACTTGCAGACTTCGTGATTGCAAGCATGGCGCCACCCTTATGCGATGTGAAAAGGAATTTAACTTCATCCAAACCAGACGCCGAGTAACTCTTTATCTCGGATTCATCTGCTCGTTCAACCGAAATTAAGATTGTCGCACTTGGCATAGACAAGCTATGAAGTTCGGTTGTTATTAAATTGGAAAGTTTTTCCGCACTTACTGCTCTTGCTTTAGATATCTTTAGCGCTGATTTTTGCATCAAAGTAAAAGCTTTTGCTAAATCTTCTTTCAACGCAGCAACTCTCTCATCGCCGCCTGCCAAATCAAGTAATTTGGTTTTTGCTGAATCGAAAAGGACGAATAAACTGTTGAATCCTTCAATTTGAGTTTCACCCTTGCCGTACCGTTTAATGAGTGAAATTATCTCGGCACGACGATTCTGTAGGTAATCAAATCTATTTGGATCCGCTTCCAGATTAGCCAAGAACCTGCTCAGGGCCGTTGAAACTTCACTAACCTCAAATATCGCATCGTTGTAAGACTCAACCAAATCGGATAATTCTGAACCATATTTGCGCAGACCATCTAACGCCTTTCTGGCAACCTGTAAGGAATTCAAGGCACTATTCTCATCATCAACGATCGCAGTTAAAGCAAGCGACATGCTGTTGTTAATCTCCTCAACCGAGCCGAGTTTGGCTATGTCATTTTCAATATCTGCCAATTCATCGGTTAGCGGCGTGACTTTTTCGAAATCTTTCACGAATGCTGTGATTCGCTCAATCTCGGAATCTCGCTTGGACATCTCCGATTCCAACTCTTTGATGCGCTTAGCAAGCGAGTTGTAAGAGTCGAATGCTTCTTGATAATCAGAGAGATCACTCGATAAGCCGGCAAAAGCATCAAGTAGATCTCGTTGTACCGAACTTTTTGCAAGTCGCGCCGAACTAGATTGTGCATGTACTTCAATGAGAAAATCAGAAAGTGCCGCAACTTGCGTTGTAGTTGACGGAATCCCTCCCAAAGATATTTTTGATTTGCCCTCATTTGTTACAGAACGAGAAATTATTACTTCACCAGATTCTACAATTCCACCGTTGTTTTGGATCTGTTCGGCAACTGAACTGGTTATTCCAAACGTACCGCTCGCGGTTAATCGTTCAGCGCCGGTGCGGACTAGATCCATATCTGATTTGGCACCAAGAATAAGATTTAAAGCGGTTAGAACCATTGTCTTTCCCGCGCCGGTTTCTCCGGTTAAAACTGTAAGACCTGGACCGAATTCAAGATCGGTTTCTACAATGACACCAATATTGCGAATATTGAGTTCTTTTAATGAACTACGCGCGTTCACCGCGCCAACCTTCTACGGGTAGTTTAAATTTCGCAACAAGTCGGTCAGTGAAGACACCCTCGCCAATATGAGAAAGATGAACCTGTGACGAATCGCGGGTAAGGACGACTCGGTCACCCGCTATTAAATCAAATTTGCGAATTCCATCAGAAGCAATTTCTGCAACTTCAGATTCCACATCGATCACAATTTCCGAGTCAGGTGAAACAACCATTGGGCGAGAAAATAGCGCATGAGCGGCGAGCGGTAGTAATACAAAAGCATTTACTTCCGGCCAAAGAACCGGTCCGCCGGCAGAAAACGCATATGCCGTTGAACCAGTTGGAGTCGCACAAATAACACCATCACAACCCCATCTCGAAAGTGGACGGTTGTCGATCTGTACGAAAAGTTCCACCATCTGTGTAGCACAACCGGTCCGCCAGCAGAAAACGCATATGCCGTTGAACCAGTTGGAGTCGCACAAATAACACCATCACAACCCCATCTCGAAAGTGGACGGTTGTCGATCTGTACGAAAAGTTCCACCATCTGTGTAGCACTGCGCTCGATCGTCACTTCGTTAAGCGCCCAACCTTTATGCACGCTCTTTCCAGCGCGCAAAATCTCAAAAGCTATTACGAGTCTTGGCTCTCCGTGATACTTCTTTGAAAGAACCGCTTCTACGATTTGCTTAGTAGTTGGTGTAATGATTTCGGCAAGAAAACCAACATTTCCCATGTTGATTCCAAGAATTGGTACATTTTCACCGCGAACTAATTCAGCGGCGCGCAGAATCGTGCCATCTCCCCCTAAAACGATTACTACTTCTACCTCTTTGGGATTTGTAAAGGGCAACGAACCTGGGATCAAAGAAACATCACTCGACGCCACTTCCACGCCAGACTTAAGGAATTCGGCAGCGATTTCTAGCGCTAGTTTGCGCGCTTGATCTCGTTGCGGATTTATTACTAACAGAATCCGACGTGTTGGGTTACTCATTGCGGACCACTTGCAATCGCCGAATCCAATAAATCATGTGCGAGTTCATTTGCGCCGCGCTTCAACCACAAGAAATACTCAACATTTCCAGCTGGTCCAGGTAACGAACTCGCGATAACACCATTGCAGCCTAAGCCCATGTCGTACGCAGCGTCCGCAACTTCAAGAACCGCAGCTTTACGCAACAAAGGATCGCGAACCACGCCACCGGCGCCCAACTTTTCGCGACCAACTTCAAATTGAGGTTTAACCATCACCAGATAATCAGCACTTGTTTTCGCAACAGCATTTAATGCAGGCAGAACAAGAGTTAAAGATATAAATGACAGATCCGCGACGACTAAATCAACTTGCTCACCAACTTGTTCTAGATCCGCGACGACTAAATCAACTTGCTCACCAACTTGTTCTTGAGTTAAGTGTCTGACATTAGTTCGATCAAGAATTGTTACTCGAGGATCATTTCGAAGTTCCCAAGCAAGTTGCCCGTAACCAACATCAACTGCAACTACTGCCGCTACATCGCGTTTAAGCAAGACATCGGTAAATCCGCCGGTCGATGCACCAGCATCAAGTGCCCGCTTTCCGGAAACAAGAATTTCTGGAAATGCGTCAAGAGCACCAGCCAATTTATGGCCGCCTCTTGAAACAAAATCATCACGATCGTTTTGCAAAGTTATCGAAGTTTCTGCATCAACTTGCGTGGCCGGTTTTGAAGCTGGGATTCCGGTCACTAAGACCGAACGAGACTCGATTAAATCGGCAGCATGATCTCTGGTAGAGCACCAGCCAATTTATGGCCGCCTCTTGAAACAAAATCATCACGATCATTTTGCAAAGTTATCGAAGTTTCTGCATCAACTTGAGTGGCCGGTTTTGAAGCTGGGATTCCGGTCACTAAGACCGAACGAGACTCGATTAAATCGGCAGCATGATCTCTGGAACGGGCTAAACCACGTCGTACCAATTCCGAATCAAGCCTAGTTTTCATAATTGAATCTAAAGCCCGTCGATCTCTGATAGTAAATGTGTTAGTTGCTGATGGATCTCTTCAAATTCTTGCGAGTGAACATCTAAATGCAGATTAGGGATATTCGAGATTCGTGTCTTGATACTTTCAATAGATGTTGGCTCTGCTGAATCCATCACTTACTCGCTCTCTTCTTGGCACGGATTGCTATCTTTTTTTTAGTAACTACCTTCTTTTTAACTTTATTCGCAGAACTTGAACCATCGCTCGCCCATGCCGAAACTAGTTGCTCAAGATCAGAAAGGCGCTTGTTTATATTTTCTAATTCCTTTTTGCGCACAAAACCTAATCTGAGGGCAGCGGCTTCAAATTCTGAATCAATTTTCTCTTTAAGAGCCTCGCCGCTCTCTTTCACCCAATTATTGACCGCATTCCCCACATCAGATGCTGTTTTCTCGCCATTCGAGAGCGAATCCGCAGCCTTGCGCAACGAGGAAAAGAGATCAGAAGCCATGCCCTAACCGTATCTAAAGCCTGGCTACTGTGCTCGCTTCTACCTGCCATCGGCTCGCAAGTCCGCTTGGGGCTTGCCAAAAACGCCGCCGTACCGCGCCATGGATCTCCACCCAGGTATCAACTTTTAACGAGAGGGCGGCCTTGCGGGTTTTCGAACTCCAAGCCGCTATGTCCAATGAATCAACTTCCTTTTTACCGGTTCTTGATTTAGGTGATCTCGTTGAACTAGTTGATTTAGCTCGCCCAATAACAACTCGGAATTCAACTACCTTATCGCCACTTGGGAGCTCTTTTTCTATAGCCAGACTCGTCACACGACCAACTAAATAAACCTCATTAACTGTAATGAA